>Ga0307377_10000636_pt1 | contig 45930 bp, 41 predicted proteins | sample TR3MG_FD_202535 | JGI IMG/M metagenome (GOLD analysis project Ga0307377, IMG submission 202535) | Soil microbial communities from Risofladan, Vaasa, Finland - TR-3 | ecosystem: Environmental > Terrestrial > Soil > Coastal area > Acid sulfate soil | place: Finland: Risofladan, Vaasa | collected...
AAGGGCGTAGTGTTATTGAGTATTTGCGTAATGCATGTCGTTGTCATTTGGATGGTATTCCATCTCCATCGTTAATAAAAACCACAGCCTGTTTAGCCAAAACCGCGTGAACGCTTACGAAGCTGCTTGTTTTGGTAACCCGGTGGATTATCAATCACAAGATTTTTTAACCCGACTTTCCCTCCCATAATCGACAGCTCGGCATCCCCCACCCGCACGCCGACATTCAACGCCTTTGTCCCCGCCGCTTCAACACCCATCTTGACGGCACGGTCGGCAAAAAGGCCGATTATCACCGCCGTCACAACCACCAGGACCACAATCGCCGCTAAAACAATCCCCATAATCCTGATTGACTTTTTCATTTTCCGCCCCTTTCAAAAACTTTGATTTCTAATTGTGCGATTGCCCTCTACCATGGCCCAATTTGATGAATCACTTTTCCGCATACTGCGGTTCGCCTCCATAACAGCAGACCTCTTTGCGCCAAATCACCAAGCACGCTCATTGCTCCTGCACGAAATCGGCACACGTCACGCCCGAAACACCTTATTCCTGGCCCATCGCCAGGATGAAAGAATCGGCCTCCGCAATGGAAGCCTCCATCTCCTTTATCAGTAAAGTGACGTCCGCTTCAACAGAAACCAGTTCTTCCTGCAAAGACGCGACAGCCTGCGCATTCAGGTTGTGTTTGAGAAAAAGCACCTGGTCCCGGAAAGCCGAAAGCACAGGCTCCATCTTCTCCTCGGCACGTTTCATCGCACCTATAAGCTGCACATACCTTTGCTGTGTCTGCTCAAGCTTGCGCTCACTCGAACGGCGAAGCCTGTCATTGCTGTATTGCTTCAGCTCCGATTCCCATTCGGCAAATAGCGCCCCGGCAACCTCTTCGACATTCCCAATCCGCTTTCGAACAGCCGTTGCCTTCGACTCACTGCTTTCCAGTTCGCTCCTTAGTTCCTTGTACTTCGTTTCAAGCTCGCCCCCGCTATAGCCCACAACACTGCTGAACTTCTCCAGCGCCGACCCAAACTGCTCTTTGGCATCCGACTGGGCGTCACGGGCATCCTCCACACGCTCTACCAGCAAATCCCTCTTGTGATAGCCGAACGCCTCCATCGTCTTGTAATAGACACTGTGGCAGCCAGTCATCACCACCACCACTACCCCCACGCAGACCGCAAAAAAGACCCCATTTACCGCCCGTTTACGCATGTCTATCGCCTCCCTGAAAAACCGCTGCTCCTCTCTCTGCCCCCTCTTGCCCCTTTTGCGAACTGCCGCCTCCGCCATCCCTTAATCGACAGTTTCCCGTCGCAATACCTGATGCTGATCCGTCCCATCAGCCAAAGTCCCGACTCATTGTACTTCGAGACCCGACAAGTCACCGCCCTTTTCCTTCAGCTTGTCGCAATAAACCTCAAACCGCTCCTGAAGTGCCGACAAAGACTTATCCATCTTCTCCATCCTGGCCGTATAATCTTTCGCCTCTGCGCCAAAATCCTCCCCACTCACAACTGCCTTGAACTTCCCCATGGCTTCGTCAACCTCCGCGGCTTTGGCCACGACAGCTTCTTTGTACTTGAGTGCCATATCCCTGAGCTCTGCAGTACTCATCTTCTCCGCCTCCGCCTTGACCTCGCTCATCGGCTTGTTTTCATCCACCTTTCTCTCTTCGGCCTTCTTCCCGCACCCCGCAAAGCTCACTGAACACACCAAAAACAAATAGAAAACCGCATTTCTTGAGATTGTCATTTAGCCGCCCTTTCAAAAAACTGTGCTCAGATTCTGCTTATTATTTCCTTTACCCTTAAACCCCGACACGCCGACTCGTCGCATACTTCCCGCAAAACAAAAGCTTGCAGCCCGGCGTCAATTCAATATTATAAACAGCAAAAAACCTATGGATACGATTATCTACCTAATTGCAGGCCCTTTGTTCCTGATATCGGCCGCAGCACACCTATATGTCAAAATCCGCCTTCGCCCAGGGCCCGGCTCCGACCTCGACGATTACTACCACGAGTTCGAGGACCGGCACCCCGATTACGCAAAATACCTAAAATGGTCCAAAATCACTTTCGCCGCCGTCGTCATCAGCATACTCCTGCTGTTCATAGCCGCAGTGTTCTAATCCCAAAAACATTCGCGCCGCCACAGCCTGCCGCACTCATAGCTCGACACTCTCGCCCGGCTTGAGAACCTTGACTTCGCATTGCGCGCTATCGGCAAATCGCTCGGCGTCGCTGCGCTTGCCGACAATGTCACCCCAATGATAAGGTATTGCCCTCTTGGGCTTTATGTGCTCCACCGCCGCCGCGGCCTCTTCGGCGTTCATCGTGTACGTTCCACCCACAGGCAGCAGCGCAACGTCGATATTCCCAAGCCCCTTCATCTCATCTATCAGGTCCGTATCGCCCGCGTAATAAATCCGCTTCGACCCGACCTCGACCACAAACCCCAGCCAGTTGTTCTTCTTCGGATGAAACTGCTTGTTCGGATTGTAAGACGCCACCCCCCTTATGCTCACACCGCCGACCTTGACCGTATCTCCGGGCTTAATCGCCTGCCCCTTCCCTTCCTTGGCAATAACGTCATTCGGCCCGATTATTTTCGTACCCGCCCCCATAACCTTGGCAATGTCCTGCGCCGAGTAATGGTCATGATGGGTGTGGCTCACCAGCACTACATTGGCATCGTGCGGCGCCTCGCCCAGCTTCCACGGGTCGATGTAAACAACCTCGCCGTCGCCGCTAATCCTGAAACTCGCATGACCAAGCCACTGTATTTTAACCGCCATAGAACGCTCCTTCCCTTCTTTTTGTTCAGCCCCGCTCCCTTGGTCCTCAAACCCGCAAATCACCAGTCCCAACACCACCCCCGGCATCAGCAACCTTAATGCCCGCATCTTCTTTCCCTCCAAAATCTATCGCCGACAAACCACTAAGACCTCTCAATTCCCGCCAACCCCGGGCTGCCACAGATACAGAAATTGCGTCCCTTCCGAGGCCAGCCAGTCCGGCAGCTCCACGTTTATCAGCGCCGTCACATCCGCCCCGCCCGTCGCCGAGCTGTAAATATTCGGCTTATAGCCCGCCGGCCGATGGTACATCACCACCCGCGCCTTCCTCACACCCGCCAGCTCCTTCGCCCACCCAATCGCATCCGCGGGGTAACCCAGCCTGTCCACCAGCCCTTTTTCCAGGGCCTCCCCCGCCGTAAACACCCTCCCGTCCGCCAGTGCCCGCACCTGTTCTTCATCCAGTCCTTTGCGCCCTTTGTCCACAACTTCCACAAACTGCCCGTAGAATTCCCTGATGATTCCCTCCAGCACCGCACGCTCCTCCTCGCTCAAATCGTGAAGCGGCGAACCCATATCCTTCAGCTTCCCGCTCTTGATCGCAACCGCCTTAATCCCCAGCTTCTCCATCGTACCGGCAAAACTTACCGTCTGCACTATCGTCCCGATGCTCCCGGTTATACTGCTCGGCTGCGCCACAATCCCGTCGCTCCCGCACGCCAGATAATACGCCCCGCTCGCCGCCACGTCCAGCATACACGCCACCACAGGCTTCTCGCTCTTGCGCTTGAACTCCCGCAGCTTGTGATACATAATATCCGCCGCGCTCACCGTCCCGCCCGGCGAATTCAGACGCAGAACCACCGCCTTCACCGACCTGTCCTTGCGCGCCTTCTCCAGCTTCTCCACGAACATGCTCACCGGATTCTCCCCGCCCCCGAACAGTCCGACCTTCTCCCTGTTCATCATCAGCCCGTCAACCTCGATAACCGCAATCTTCGCGTCGACGAAGAAACCTTTGTCCCGTTCTATCTCCGCCTCCTGCAGTTGCATCCCCCCGGGCACCGCCCGTATCACAAACGCCGACCCCCCGCAGCCGCCGACCAAAAACACCACCAACACCGCCGTAAATCTGACTAATCTGACGAACATTACACAACCCCCAAAACTACAGTCTCTTTCGACCAAATCTCGACTGCTCACCCCTTGCCGCCTGTCCCGGCAGACTCTTCACAATTTCAAGACAACCAACTAAAAAAGCGCCGCACCTATTGCCCCTGTTCGCCCTTCTCAGGCTTGCCTTTCATCACCACGAAGAAATAAATTATCGCCCCGAGAAAATAAAACCAGAAAGATGCGACTATGGCAATTACCCATATCAGCTTGTCGTACTCACCGTCCGTCGTGATAGGATTATAGAATTTTGCCCTCGGCCGTTTCAGACAGTCAACCAGCATGACAAGCGAGAAAATCACCCCTGCCACCGCCAGCACCGCCACCACCGACTCGACGCCCCAGAACGACCGAAGAGGCCAGCACGGATACCTGCACCCAAAATCGCTGAACATAACAGTTACCTCCAAAAAATTGCTTCCAAAAAATTCCGCATTCATTTTACCCGCCCCTCCTGCCAATGAAAAGCCAAAAGTAGCGCCCAAAAAATGGAGTCCACCCCAATTGCCTCTACTGCCGCCCGCCGTCTCTGGCCTCAGCCGCTCTTTTCGTCCGTGAATTTCCCCGCCGGCCCGCCCGCCGTAAACAGCACCGCCACCCGCGTAACCAGCGCCCCCAAAAGAACATAACCCAGAATTACCTGCAGCGCCAGCAGCACGTTGCCGAACAGCCCCCTGAAAAAACCGTGTGCATTGGCGTACATATCGCCGAACCCCAGGGTCGTCATAGTCACTATCGAAAAATACACCGCCCGAAAAGGAACCAGATAAACCGACACCGCCTCCCCGCCCCCCTCCAGCACGAACAGCTCGCTCACAATACCCGGATGGTCCTTAATCCCCACAAAATAATAGTCAACAAAACCCCACGCGTAATAGATAACCGCGAACAGCAGCGTCCACTTGAAGAAGGTCTTTATGATTCTTATTGTCGACAACCCGTAATCGCTTATCCGCCAGAACCTCTTGACCAACCATCGCACAAACCCGGGTTGTCCCCCGTACCAGGCCTCCCAGTTCATCCGCCTGACGTTGTATTCGAGAAGCTGCTTGGTCCCGGGGTCTATGCGTATCCCCTCCAGCCCCACCCCCCGAAAATCCGAATGCCGGTCCACATGGCAGTGCCAAAGCAGCGTCGAGCCGTCCACAATCGCCTGCTCGAAATGCGCACCCTCCAGATGCGCCTCCACAAAAAACGCACGTTCCAGATGCGTATACTTTACAACTGCATCTCTCAGATGGCTGTACATAAGGTTCGCGTGTTCCAGATGCGCGCGCGTCAGGTCCGCCCCCTCCAGATGCGCCCCGCTGAGGTTCGCGTCTTCCAGATGCGCACGCGCCATCATCGCCCCTTCCAGGTACGAATTGCCCAGGTCAGTCCCCTGAAAATGCGCATCCTCCAGCTTCGCGCCTTCCAGACGCGCCTGCAGCATGTCGGCCCGCTCCGCGTGGCTGCCTTCCAGCTTCGCCCCTTTCAGATTCGCCCGACGAACGTAAGCCCCCGCCATAAACGCACCCGTCAGGTCCGCGCCTTCAAGACACGCGTTATTCAAGAACGCGCCCTCCAGATGAGCATGATAAAAGTACGCCCCCTTCAGCTCCGCACACGCCAGAAACGCACCCTCCAGATGCGCCCCGTTAAAGTTCGCCCCTTCCAGCGACGCCTCCCGAAGGTCCGCCTCTTTCAGCCAGCCGCCCCTGAGGTTCGCACCCGCCAGATATACCCCTTTCAGCTCCGCCGCCTCCAGCAGAACCTCCGCCTGCTTATGCTCCTCCCGCCACCGGTTCCACTCCGTCATGTCCCTGCTCGCCGAGCAGGCAAGCAGCATCTGATACTGCTGTGCGCTGTATTTCTCTCTCGGCCTGAGCCGTTTGCGAACCTCTTCGACCTCCTCCGTCTGCGCCTCCCCGCTCGTTTCCGTTTGCGCTTCCTCGGCCGCGTCCCGTTGGGTCTCTCCTTCCGCGTCTTTTTCGACCGCTCCGTTCGGCTCTCCTATCGGCTCTGCGTCCACCGCTCGCTGCTCCCTTTTTACTTCTGCTCTCCCCCGAACTTCCCTGCCAGCAGATTATACAGCCACGCGAATATCAGTCCACCAATTAATCCGTCGCCAAATCCCCACGCCAGCGCCGGCGGCAGCAGCAGGATTTTTTTGCGTTTGAAATTGGGTTTGATCCGGCTTCGCCATCGCGGCTTCGTGGAGCATTTCGGCGCGGCAAGGAGGCTTCGCCGCGATAAATTGGGTTTGTTTTGCCGGAGGCCGAAGGGGCGGTTTATTTTCATAAGCCTTTGTGGGTAAGTGGCTTGCGTCCATTTTGGCGATAAGGAAATTGGGTTTGTTTTGGGTTTGTTTTTTGGGTTGCCGAAGGGGTACAGATTTTCGTAAGTTGTTTGTAGAAGAGCGGTTGCGAGAATTCGGCTGTTGGCAAATTGGGTTTGTTTTGCATAAAAGGGCGAATTTGTAGAGGGTTCTCGACAAATGTAGAGGACAGAAGGCAGAGGACAGAGGAAAGAGGGGTGAGGAGCGAGGGGTGAGGAGCGAGGGGTGAGGGGTGAGGGGGTTGCCGGACGTCAGTTGCCAGTTGCCAGACGCCGGTTGACAGTTGTCAGATGATTGCCCTGGAGGCGGGCGACTATTGGTTATTGGCTGTAACATCATATTGGGTAAGGAGTTATGCGGCAGAGTGAAATCCTAAATACGAAGCTCTAAATTCTAAACAAATTCAAATTACCAAAATGAAAATGTTCAAAACATGGGCTGGCTTGCCCTATAACGTGCGGGGCCCCGCCTCCCCACCAAACGAACGGCAGGCAAGCGGCAGGCAAGTCCGCTATCTCTGCCGCCTGCGGGCGGGTTACGTTTGCCTGCCGGCCCCTAAGGGGCAGGCAAATCCGCCTACCCGCCTTCGGCGGGCAAGCCCGCCAAAAGGCGTGGCGGGCAAGCGGCGGGCAAGCCCGCCAAATCCGCCAGACACACGGCGGACAGGCATCCGGCGGGTAAACTCGTATTGCGTATTGGGTGATGGGTATTGCGCATGTCGTATTGAGTTGGCGGGTGGTCCGCCTTCGCACGAGGCTTCCGTCTGGGCTGAAGCTACGACGGACATGACGGCGGATCTTCGCTTCGCTTCGAGGCAGCGTCGGGTTGGGCATTATTAACGTGCTCCGCATTGAGGATTGAGTGTTTTAGGCTATTTAGTTTGGTGGGTATTATACAACATCAAAAGTTAGATGTCAAGTGAAATTTTGGATTTGCCACAGAGTTCAGAGAGGTGGAGGGAAATCCGAAGCACGATCCGCCTACGTCAAGACTACCCGCCAGAAGGCGTGGCGGGCAAGCGGCGGACAAGAACCCGAAATCCTAAATTCACCCGCCTCAGGCGGGCAGGAATTCAAAATGCGAATTCTCAAAGGTTCAAAACGTTCGGGGCAATAGCGTTTGGGGGTATTGAGCCCCGGTTAGAAATCCTCCCCGCGCGCGCCAACCGGGGCCTAACGGGCCAAGCCCGCCAGAAGGCGTGGCGGGCAAGCGGCGGCTTATTTCTAACGGGGCAAGGGGTTGGGGTTGTCGGGCTTGGCGTCGGTAGCAAGCAAGAGCGGCGGGCACCCTTAATTGACAGAGTCACACGAGCAACCTAAGTAATGACCCGGCGTTTCCGACAACCAGGTCGCGAGACTCCTTAGCCTGCTCCAAGGTCATTGATAAACTGTGTGCCGCTCCGTTTCTAAACGACTCAATGAATCGCCCCCACTGTTTGATGAATTCCCCTTCCAGAATAGACGCCGCTTTTTTGTGATTCCGCAGGTGGGCAAGGAGCATGCCCAATACCGGAGCCGGTTTAACCTCGTGACGAACTCGCAGTAGTATATGCCACATCGCCCCCATGGTAAGAGCCTTATCTTCTGAGAGGAATGTCCTCAACTCACTGATGCTGCGCTCAAAGGCGCGCCGCTCCGAAGGCGAGAGGGGAATCGGTCCGAAATCGCATTGATAGATGGTCTCATTTGACAAAAGCCCGTCCTGACGTAAAGATTCTTTGAATGATTCGAAGAATTCCTTGTGCAGATGGCACTCCAACGCTTTTGCATACTCAATCACAACAGGCGCGTAGTCTGCATTTCCGTCATCCAGTCTTTCGAGTTCCTTGAGAAGGACCTCGCCAGTACTCAAGAACCCTCTCACTTCGTCATCCAGACCGTCCCATTTTGTTCCGAACAGCTCGATAATATCTTCTAACTGGGCATCCCAACCAGTGTCTGGCGCGTATTTGGACTCCAACATCCTCAATTCATGGCTCGTCTCACCGTGGAAGACGTCTATGTATTCAGCAGAGTCTGCCGGAGATTTCACCACGCATGTGCGTCTCGCATGCCGTGCCGCGCCTATCGCCCTATTGATGTCGCTGAGTCCAAGCGTATACAAGATAGACTCAACATCGACTGAGACTTTTTGCCGGATCGCGACTTCCTCAACGAAGAACTTGATTGCAAGCCTCATGGCATCTTCACCTATTTCGAGCCGGTCATACGGCCCGGCGAAGTATGAAAAGAGGGTCAACGCTCCCGCCAGCTTAATCGCGTTCTGCCGGACCCGCACACTGAACAGAATATCGCTCCTGATCTGTCCGAGGACCAGCTCTTGTGCTTTTTCTAATTCATGAAAGAAGGTGTCGCGCAAGACAACCCTTTTCCTCTCAAACCGCTCTTTAACCAGCGGATGTTGGGTCTGAATCGCGTAAACAAGCGTAAGGTGGTCGCGTATTTCACCGGCCAGCCGCATCCGCATCCTGCCCATCGCCAATTCTCTTTGATTACGAGATAACTCCCTCAGACGCTGCTTGGTCATACGATGCATGCGAACAAGCATGCGGTCCTCTATGGCGTTAAAATTCGGGTCCGCCACGGTAATGCGGTAGCCAGCATCTTTGCTCACCTGCGTGTTGTAATTCGTCGAAAAGAAGCAACTAAACTCATACGGACCAATCGTCTCCACTTTCGTCTCGTAACGTATCCTCCCTTGTTCAAGGGCCAGTTTCAGAGGTTCAACCATACCCTTATAGCGAAACCAGTCGTTAAACTCAGTCACTACAAAGTTGAACCGCTTTCCTTGATAAGCCTCTCCGATCCTGATGAAATTGGCTGGGGTCATACCCCCACAGTAGCGATTCAGTCCAGGTAGTCCGTGGGCAAGCACGTTTTTCGCTTCATCGCCAAGCATGACGTCCTTGACGGAGAAGGTTTTCCCCGTGCCCGGAGCGCCGAACAGCGCAAGGTGGAATCCCGTATTCCCGGCTCGCGTGCCTTCCGGATTGACAATCTCCGTTGCCGTCATCCCGTACTGGTGAACCAAGGCTAACAATACGTCAAAATACAGCATCGGTCCAAAAAGCTCTTCAAGATAATGCGTAACCAAGCCGAGGCTCATATGCTCACGCCCAAATTCCAAAGTCTCTTCGAGGCGATTAGCAAGCAGGTCACGAAGGTAACCCTCGAACTCCTTTTCCATCTGCTGCACGTGAGCCAGTTCAGCTTGTGCCGCCTCCGAGTTGATTACGGGCAGCTCGTGACTTCTCGGCGAATCCAGCACACGCCGCAGAAGCGGAACCATTTCTGCGTAAAGCGCATACGTCGTGACGTCCTTCGCAGTACCGGGCAGCTTACGAATAAGCTTAAAACCAAGCAAACTGTCCAGCGTGTTCCTCCAGCGGCGGAATCTGGCCTTGATGACGGTGAAATCCGCCTGGAATGCGGGCTGATTGAGGAAATACTCCAGCACTTCACGGGCTTCCCGTTCGGCTGTAAGGCATTGCAGGATATCAAGCTCTATCTGGTCCCAGACGTTGCCGGGCCGCAGTTTCGCGTTTTGAATCGTATAATACTGCCCGAAATAATTTTCGGGAAACGTCGCTGGCGGTCTCATATTCATACCCAGCATGTTCCGCGTTGTGCCGTTTATGGCCTCAAGAAACTGTTCCTCGCTCAAACTGTTGGCGTATGATTGCGCCTGAATGATACTCATGTTCAGACATTGCTGTAAAAGCTCTCGTCGTTCCTGAACCTGGTCGGGAGACAGAAGCATTTATTTTCCCCCCCCGTTGATAAAGCGTCTTACCTTCTCAAAGTCAACCGCGCCGAGGCTGTTTCGAATTTTCAAATCCTCGAGATAGATATAACCGATTTTCCTGTGCAAGCCATCTTTTCGGTTCGCCGGCGAGCCAAGCTTGTTGCGTACTTCGTTGCCGCGTGATTTTGGCACAACCAGATAGAGTTCGATCTCTGACTCTGGGGCAGCGGTCAATAAATTTCTGAATCTGTCAATGCCGCTGGTAATAGTGGTTGTTCGTTCAACTTCGAACGCGGCCACAATACCCTTGCCTCCGTTGTGCCATAGCACATCTATCTGTTCAACGATTTCACGAGCCGCCTTTGGCATACCTTTTACCTGCTGCGGTAAGTCACTGCTCATTTGGCTGAACTCCGCGTATTTGGTCTGCTCCGTCCGACCGATGTGCGCCTTTAGTCCCCTGTGACCGGCCATCTCTGCAAGTCGGGCAATCGCAAGGTCATGGTCCGATTCCTCGCTGGTGGCGAGCCGATATTCAACCTCCGCACCGAGTTCTGCGAAAAGCTTCTCCCGCTCGACGTCTTCTTTCAGTTTCCAGACCTTTCGACCCGCTTTGCCCTTGGTCACCTTTCCGGCTGCGGCTTGCGAAATCGGTATTAGCGTGGCAATGCTGTTTAGGACCTTCTGAATCTCCCTCGCTTCGGCCATATTGGAGTTTATCAGGTTCTCGTAAATGGTATTAAGAATATCGTCCTGCGTGGCGAATCCCCGCGAGTAGAGCAACCGCCGGATTAGGTACTCAATCCTTGCTTCCACAGGCACAAAGTTCAAATCTTCATAAGAAGCCTTGTAGTGCTGCCTGCTGTATTCTTCGAGAGCTTGTTTCAACTCACCGCCGGGACTCGCTTTCAGACGCCACTTGCCGTCCTTTTCCTCAAAACTATTTGACAGGTACGGAACAAGCTCTTTTTCGCTGATTTTGTCTAAAAGATTATTATTCAATAGCCAAGGCATCAGTTTCATATAGATAAGCGACAGCGACGCCCCTTGATGGTGTAGCACCGCCTCGGCAGCCAGCCGCTCTATCTGTAAGCCCGTCTCAGCATGCTCAATCTGCTTGAATTCCGGCTGCTTAGCCACTTTTTGAAAAGATAGAATAAAATCCCCAAGCATCGAGTTGCTTCGACGTGTCTGTATCGTTTGTGTATAGTTAGCGATTGGTGGCTGATATATCATCCCATCGTGTTCAGCAAGTTTGAACCCCGCGTCATGTGCGGCCAGATGAATCGCGTTCCACACCTTGAACTCCTTGTTGTGGAATGTCATTACCATCCACCGACCGGATTTCATCACGCGATGACATTCACGGAATACTTCGTATAGAAGCGTTCTGTATTCAGCAAGGCCCTTCTTATGTTCTTTGCTGACGATAGCTTCTTTCGTATCATCAATCAGACCATTTTGCCCAAGAATCCCTCCGACCCACGCCCAGTAGAAGTTGCACAGTTCAGCATACAGCACATTGTTCCCGTATGGAGGGTCCGTAATCACAATATCGACCGAATTATCCGGCAAGGGTAGGTTCGTAGAACTCCCAGTCCAAATAAATGCCGTGGGAGTATTCAGAAGTTCTTCGTAGCTCTCCCCCATCACGCACTTATTACCAATTTCTTTTTTGGAATATTCTTTGCCAGTTCTCACCGATCGAAGTCGATTTTTCCAAGCTTCCCAAACATTTACCTCTAAATGTATTTCAGGTAACCAATATGTTGCGCTAGCCCATTCTAATGGTTTGTCACCACGCCAAGCTTCATTTCGACATACCATTCGGTTGGTGAATCTGAGAGAACCGCTGAAAATTAAACAGAGAACACCTTTAATTTCCTCAGCTACGTTCATTGATTTTATAAATGTTGCGAGAAGTGCATTTGCCAAAATATTTCGAGCTGTGAAGAACTGATCGAACCGTTTGATATGTGCATTGTAAGGTCGCCTTAAGTCCCACCAATCAGGCATCTCCAAAGTGGGATGCCACAGCCCATCTTGTTTAATCCTCTCTCGATGACTTTCTGCAACTGAACGGGCCAGTTCTACGTCCCTCTCTGTTGGCGGGAACTCCCCTTTATGACGGCACTTGGGACAAGTAACGTGCACGCTTATCAAAATATCTTCCAGACGCCTGCATTCAGACGGACGCCACTCGCCCTTACATCCCTTGTGGTAGCATCTATACCTGCCCGCTGACACGCCAGCGACCTTCTCGCCCTTTCTCGCACGCTTGGCTTTATGTAGCTCAACTACTTCACTGCATTCCTTGCACTCGACAACGTTGCTCCATTCGAACCAGTCAGCGGGGATTTTCTCGCCACACTTCGGGCATGTGGTCAGGTACAACTTCTCGATTTTCTCGCGACACGCAGCTTCAACCTGCTCAAATGCCTCTTTAAGTTCTTCTGTATCGACGTCAATTACTTCCATTTTGGTGATGAACGTGGCCAAAGGGTTGATGTCCACGCCGATGACTTTGCGGCCAAGTCGAAGGCCCTCAACGAGCGTAACGCCGCCCCCACAGAATGGGTCAAGGATGATGCTGCCGGGATTGGAGTAGTGCTCGATAAGTGCCCGAAAGACGCTCCACGGCCGCCGGGCAAAGTACCTGTGCATCTTGTAAACCGGCGTGTGGGGCTTGGCGACCACCGCGTGGTCGATTGGTTTCAGGTGGTCCAAATCCTTCAAGTCGTCAGGCATATTCCCCGGAGCTCCTTCCGTAAACCTGATTGCGGAAACGGCATCAATATGTCAACATATCACAAGGTTCACCAATTGGCAACTGTTGTTCCTTCATTCGTTGCCCGTCGGCGCTTGCGCGATGTTAGGCTTCGTGTGTGCCCTGCTCTGTGCTCTCTGTCCTCTCTCTGGCCAATACCACATACCCATCACCAAGAAATCCCGTGAACGCAAGGAATTCCCGCAACGCTGCTCCGTATTCGGCCCCAATCCTACCGCGCGCTTAGCTCGTAATCAACAAAAAACGGCCAAAAAGCGGCGGCGGCTCATCCAACGAGCGACTAAGGACGAGTAGCTGAGGGCCAATGCTTGTTTTTTGCTCAAGAAGCGGGATTGCAAAAAATTGATATTGTAATAAGAACATACTTCTGTAATACTTCGTTTTTTATTTGGTGAGCTTTAATTCGAGGCGCTTGCGCTTCCGTGTCGAAAATTGGCGTTTTTGAGATGTATCCCGGCCGAATTACCGCATAACCAGGTGTCCTTTTTATGCCTCGCGACCCTTGGGTTATATGCTCTGCCGCATGATTTTCGCCCCCACCGGATTCAGTCTTTCCTCAATCCTTTCGTACCCCCGGTCGATGTGGTAAACCCTGTTCACCAAAGTAGTTCCCTCCGCCGCCAGCCCCGCCAGAACCAGCGCCGCCGACGCCCGCAGGTCCGAAGCCATCACCGGCGCCGCTACCAGTTTATTAACCCCCGCTATAATCACGACCGGCCCTTCTTTTCGCAGATTCGCCGCCATCCGGTTCAATTCCGCCACGTGCATAAACCTGTCGGGAAAAATCTTTTCGACTATCACGCTGTTGCCCTCCGCAAGCGCCAATAGCGCCATAAACTGCGCCTGCAAATCCGTCGGAAAACCCGGATACGGCTGCGTGGTAATATCGGCGGTTTTTATGGCACCGTTGCGTGCGACGACGCACCCGCCGTCCTCCGCCTCGACCGTCACGCCGATGCTTCTTAACTTATCGACCACGGCCATCATATCATCCAGCCGGCAGTTTTGCAGCCGCAACTCGCCGCCGGTTATCGCAGCCGCAACCATAAATGTCCCGGCCTCAATCCGGTCGGGGATTACCTCGTATTCGACCGGCTGCAACTGCTGCACACCCTCGACAACCAGCCGGGGCGAACCTATGCCGGTTATCCTGGCGCCCATCCTGTTGAGGCAGTTCGCCAAATCAGTTATCTCCGGCTCACAGGCCGCCGATTCGATGACCGTTCGGCCCTTTGCCATCGTCGCGGCCATCAGCACATTTGCGGTGCCCAGCACGGTCGAGCCGAACGGCCCGCCCAGAAAGACGTCTGCTCCCTTCAGGCCCTGCGGCGCTTCGGCGACAATGTACCCGCTTTTGAGATGAATCTGCGCGCCAAGCTCGCGCAGACCCCGCAGGTGAATATCAATGGGCCTGTCCCCGATGGCGCACCCGCCGGGCATCGAGACCTCCGCCCTGCCGCAGCGGGCGACCAGCGGGCCGAGTATGCAAATGCTGGCCCGCATCTTGCGGACGATTTCATATTCGCCGACCGGATTATCAACCGCCGTGGCATCTATGCACAAATCGCCGTCGGGCCCCCCGCTGAGCCTGCAGCCCAACTGGCCGAGCAACTGGCTGAACAAAGAGATGTCGGACAGACGGGGCAGCGATTTGAGAACCGATTTGCCGGCAGCCAAAACGGCAGCGGCCATTATCGGCAGGGAGGCATTTTTTGACCGGCTTATTTCGACAGTGCCGGAAAGCCGGACCGGCCCGTCAATGTGAAATATGTCCATAACCTATTTTCCTTGAAGAGGGCCTGCGGTTCTGCGATACTTCGCAAAACGGAACCTTAGGGCGTTACTGTAATACAACAGCGCTGAGCTTTCAAGGCTGCTATAATATATATCGATGAACGTCTCAGAGATTATTAAAGAATTGGCCGATATAATAAAGCCGACAGATATTCTCATCTGTCTGCCCGGCCTGACTTTGCTCGGCGTTTGGCTGCTCAGAACATCGCTGGGCAGAAACGCCCTGACCGACTCCCGGCTGCGCCGCAACAACATGCCCGGCTACATGCCTCTGATTCCGCTGTTCGTCTGGATGGGGATTACCTCTGTCGCCATATTCGTCAAAGAGCTTCGCCTGCCGGATTTGCCCCAGTGGCAGAGCGCCTACCTCGACAACGTTATCCTCAGCGCCGGCGCGATAGCGGCGATGGCGGTAATTCTCGTGCTCGCCTGCAGGCATTTTGCCCGACGGCTGAAGGGGTTCGGCCTGAACATAAAGACAATTCACAGGGACTTTTTCGCCGCGGTGGTAAATCTAATCTCGATTTATCCGCTTGTTTTCGCCGCGCTTATAATGACTATATTCTTCGGGAAACTTATCCATGGCGGAGAATTCGAATTGCAGAAGCACCAGGAACTCGAGACGATAGAACTGTATCGCGAGCTGCCGGTCAGGGTGATGGTGGTCATCACCGCTATCGTAATTGTGCCTGTCTTCGAGGAGATGCTCTTTAGAGGCCTGTTTCAGACAACAATACGCTCATTCATATCGCGTTTTCTGGCTGACCAAACATCGCAAAATGCCGGGCAGGCGGCCTGTCCGGCCGGAGGGGAGCCGGAGAATCCGGCCCAACCGGGGCCGGCGAGGGCTTTCAACGGGGCGTGGCTGTCCATCCTCGCAAGCTCTGTTTTGTTCGCGGCGGTGCACGCCAACGCGGGGCACTGGCCGGCGCTGTTTGTGCTGGCCGTATGCATGGGTTACGCGTACGAAAAGAGCGGCTCTTTGTTTCGGCCTATCTTTATCCACTCATTTTTCAACGCCGTCAACATTACCGCCGTGTTGTACAGCGCATAGCATTCGGTATGCAGGTTTTCCCACTGCGCAACGCGGCTTTTTAATGTAGATTTTTCCACAATTTTTTGTTGACAGCACAATCCGGAGGTGTATAATCATACATAATGGCGGTAATGGCGCCGGAGATTACCCACTAATAAGCTCAGTGGAGAACTGCCGTCCTCGGTCGGAGACCCCGGATGGCGTGTATCGAGTAAGGGCGTGCCTGCCGCAAATGATTGACAGGTCTTTGCAAGGAGAGGAAAAAAATGAGGAAAGGGCTTTTCGTCCTAATTTGTCTGCTGCCGGTCGGCGTCTGCCCGGCTGAAATATTCATAGTCGATGACGACGGTGCAGCCGACTTCAACAATATTCAGGCAGCTATCGATGCTTCTTATCACGGCGACACCATTTACGTCTTCCCCGGCACCTATACAGGCCCCGGAAACAGGGATATCGACTTTGGAGGCAAAGCCGTAACCGTCCAAAGCGTTTTTCCCGAGGACCCTTACATAGTCGCCATCACGGTAATCGACTGCAACGGTTCTGGAGCCGAACCACACCGCGGATTCCACTTCCACACCGGCGAGACGGAAGACTCGGTGATCGACGGTCTTACCATCACCAACGGCTACGCTGATTACGGGGCGGCCGTCTACTGCTCCGGGAACGCAAGCCCAACGATTACCAACTGCGCCTTCCAGGCAAACTCAAGCAGCCAGGGTGGCGCCCTGTATTGCGGCGGGGGCAGCCCTACGATTACAAACTGCACTTTCGCCGACAACTCTACCCTCGGCGAGGGTGGCGCGATCTGCTGCTTTCCAGCCGGCGTCACAACCGTGACCAACTGCACTTTCAGTGGTAACAGGTCCGGCTCGTTCGGAGGAGCCGTCGGAGGTTACGAACAAGACATATACACACCGGTCACCATAAGAATAAGCGACTGCGTATTTATCGAGAATTTTGCCGAAGTGGCCGGCGGCGCGATATATGGCTGCGGGGGGGCCATAACCAACTGCACGTTTGTCGGGAACGTCGCCGAAAGGGCTGTTGGAGGGGCCCTCTATGCATGCGTGGGCTCGGTGCGCAACTGTTCGTTCACAGGCAACCGAGCCAACTGGGGCGGTGCACTTCATTATAATCCACACTACGACTACAACCGGGCAATGATTATTAGCAGCTCCGTTTTCAGCGGAAATTCGGCCTCGCGTGACGGCGGGGCCATCTGGTTCGGTTGCTGTAAGCTGACACTCACCAATTGCACCATCAGCGGCAATTCAGCACAAGCCGCCGGAGGGGGACTGTTCAACTATCGTTCCGGCCTGACGATGACCAACTGTATCCTGTGGGGTAACACCGATAGTAACGGCATCGGTGAGTCGTCACAAACCAGCGGCGTGACCCCCTATGTAACATCCAGTTGCATACAGGATGACGACCCTAACGATGGTTACATTCCATTCGGCGGCGATGCAAACGACAATATCGACGACAATCCCATCTTCGTGCGTCACCCTAACGACGGCGGAGACGGCTGGGGCGACGACCCCGAGACCCCCGATGTCGATGAGGGCGCCAACGACGATTACGGAGACCTCCATCTGCAAGCCGGCTCACCCTGTATCAACATTGGCGACCCATGTTTTTATGGTTTTCTGAGGCTTGGAGACATAGACGGTGACCCGCGCATTATGGGCGGTCGCATCGATATCGGGGCGGATGAGTTTCTCGTACCGTGGATAACCGTAACCCAGCCTGCCGAAGGCGATGTGTGGGTCAGCGGCACTTTGCACGAGATTGAGTGGGAAAGTTACGGTATAGATACCGTCGATATTCTCTTTAGCGACAACAATGGCAGTGACTGGATAGAGATTGAAAACAACGCCGCCAATACCGGCAGTTACCTGTGGCATACACCGGCGGAGGTGGATTCCAACCAGTGCGTAGTTGCGGTCGTTCCCGGTATAGCTGACCCTAACGTCATCTGCACCGAAAGCGGCATCTTTACAGTCCACCCCGACACGCCCGGGCCGACGGTCCCCTCCAAGTGGAAGTCGTTGGGTGGTGATTTCGACCGGGCCGGTTTGAGTGAGAACTTCGGGCCCGAATTAGGCTGCGTCAAATGGCAGTTTGAAACGCAAGGGCCCGTATCGGCAAGCCCTACCATCGGGGCCGAGGACAGGGTCCATATCGCCTGCGAAGACGGGAAACTATACACGCTCGACGCCAACGGCGTGCTCTTGTGGAGCTGCGACACAAACTCGCCCCTGATTAGCGCCCCGACCATAGGTCCCGACGGCACGCTGTATGTCGGCGCCGAGGATGGAAGAGTCTACGCTATCGATATTAACGGCAAGCTCAGATGGACGTACACAACCGACGGCTTTGTATATTCCTCGCCGGCGGTATCGGCGGACGGCAACAGTATTTATGCCTGCTCGAGTGATGGGGCGCTCTACGCGCTCGGCCGGGACGGCAGCAAGTTGTGGAGCTTCCGAACAACCGGTCCCGGGGTCGTGGGCGGCGCTATTTTCGCCTCGCCTGCCATAGGCCCCGATGGCACGGTATACACAGGCGGCTTCAATGAGCCCAATTTGTACGCACTTGAGCCCAACGATGGAAGCGTAAAGTGGGTCTGCAATTTTGAGCACCTCATCGACCCCCGTTACCCACAGTGGGGTACAGTCTCCGGCCGGTCTTTTGCCTCGCCCGTTGTGGCACCCGATGGAACAATATACCAGACCCTGCTGTTTGACCCTAATCTGCACGCAATCGAGCCGAACACCGGCGCCATCATCCGGTCACTGCGGTTGGGCGAATGGTCCGTCACCTATCTCGGCGACGCGGATGGCTGGTCAGAGCCGGCATTGGGTCTGGACGGAACCATCTACGTAAGCTTCGACGACCCGAACCTGTGGGCGGTCGACCCCAACGGCAGCGTAAAGTGGGTAACTCGGCTTGGAATGAACGAAGGCTTTAGCCTGACTGTCGGCAGCGACGGTCTTATTTATGCCGCCGGCTATGATGGTTATCTTTGCGTGGTTGACCCCAGCGGCCGGGAGATGGCAAGGTTCCAAAGCGCCGGCTGGCTGGTTCCCCCTGTCATATTAACAGACGGCACGATAATAGTTAGCGACGCCAACAACAGGATATGGGCGATAGCGGACCAGGACTGCCAGGGGCAGGCATCCATCCTGCACAGGCCGGAGGACCTGGACGGCAGCCGGGCTGTCGATTTTATCGATTTTGCGATGCTGGCGGCCGACTGGCTCTCCTGCAACCACCCCCGCTTGCCCTGTAACGCTGTTTCGTGGGACGGCGCGTATTTTACCGGTGACGTGGACAGGAACCTATATGTCGATTTTATCGACCTGGCGGCGGTGGCGAATCGATGGTTGAGCGAAGAGTGAAAATACACGGCGAGGTGGAAGACTGTTTTTGCCGAAAACTAAATACAAGGACAAGACTTATGAAAACAAAAGGCCTTACATTAACCGAGCTGGCAGTGGTGATTGCGACCATAGTATTGCTGACAGGCGTTTTGATGCCTGCCCTTAACGGCTCGCGGGAAACCGCAATCCGCCTGGTCTGTCAGACCAACCTGACAGGCATCGGCCGGGCGATGGCGGCCCACGCTGACGAGCACGACGGCGACTATCCGCGCGCAGGCACTGCGAGTTGTGTGTGGAGCACAGTCGGCCATCTTCCGTCGTGGAGCTGGTATAAGGAAACTGCTTTTAACTTAGGGCAGGCTACTGTTACGTCGAGCTTTTATCTTCTGATAAAGGGCAGGCATTTAACGCCGAAGCAGTTTGTGTGCAAGGGCGACAAAGGCGCGCTGGAGTTTAGCGGCAACCGGGCCGGACCAACCCCCGGTTATCCGGACCCTCTCACGTGGAATGACTTCGGCGGCGGCTGGGGCATGGGCAGTATACCCTCACCTTGGCCGGGGCAGTTTGTCAGCTACGCCTACCATATGCCCTATATAAATAGCCAGTACGTGAGTTTCTCGATTTCAGACGTGTTTGGCCCCGCCGCACCTGTTTGCGCGGACAGAAACCCCTTTCTGGACAGGAACGCCGTCGGCCCGCAAATCGGGGACAACTCCGCCGCCCACGGGGGAAAGGGACAGAATGTCCTGTATAAAAATGGAAGCGTAAAGTTCGAGAAGACGGTAACTGTCGGCATAGGAGGCGATAACATCTACACCTATGGCGGCGGGCCGACAGGCACAGCGCCAACCGGCAACGGCATCGGCGCGCCGGCAGGCTATAATGACGCCTACCTTGTGCACGAGAAGCAAAGGTAGAGCTACAGGATTGTCTGTTTGCGGGTATGCTGTTTGTTTTGCGGCCCTGTGCAGAGAGTACAGGCCGCTTTTTGTCTGCCTCTTTGACCACCTTGTCTGCCAATCTGTTTGAAACCTGTACTGAGCAAATCCCACAGGGTGACATAAAAAACCCGAGCTTGACTCGCGGGACGGGGGGCATATACTGGGCGTTCGTTTGCGCTGATGTTATTCTCCCAACGACATAAGGAAAAAGACAATGAATAAAAAGCCGCGTGTTGCTTCGGCGCTGGCGCTGGTCGTTGCGGGTCTGCTGCGGACGGCCGGGGGAATAGATGCGGCACAAGAAAAGAGCGGCGAGCCTGCGAAAAAGGTTTTCCGGTACTGCAATCCTATCCGCAGCGAGGCCATTGGGCCTATCCGGGACCCGCAGATTATTAAGGTGGGGGACGTGTACTATCTTACGGGCACTACCTCGCCCTTTTGGCCGGGGACCGTGTGTCCCGGAATCAAGCTGTGGTCGTCGAAGGACCTTTCGAACTGGCAGTTCGAGACGTTTCTGATTGAGCGAAGCAGGCTGGCCGAGGATGTGTGGTATCGCGACCGTTTCTGGGCGTCGGAGATTCATCAAAAAAACGGCAGGTTCTGGCTGACCTTCAACTGCCGAAACGAATCGGAAAAACACCCGCACAAGCACTCGTGCGGGCTGGCTGTCGCCGACAAAATCACGGGGCCCTACAAGGTGCTGACGCACGAGAAGCCCCTGACAAGAGGCAACGATATGAGCCTTTTTACGGATGACGACGGCAGGACCTACGCCTACTGGAAGTGGCACTGGATGCAGGAGATTGACCTGGAGAATGTCCGCTTTATCGGCGAACGCCGGCCAATCTTCAGCCATAAGCGGGACGGCTGGGAGAAAACCGGCGTAGAGGGGATGTTCGTCATCAAGCGAGCCGGGGTCTATTATATGCTCTATTCGTCCTGGACGAGGGGATATGAAGTCGGCTACATGACGGCCGGGCGCCCGCTGGGGCCGTGGAAACCCTATGAAGGCAACCCCATTTACGGCGCGCAGGACCCGAACCGCTGCAGGGAGACGGGCGTCGAATTTACCGGCGACCCCAACAGCCCGTATTACGGCGCAGGACACTGCACGATTTTCACCGGGCCCGACGGCGGGGACTGGATTTGCGCACACCATCATACGAAAGGCTGCGGGCCCCAAGGCTCGGACATTCACCTCGGCTTCGACCCTATCCGGATTGAAAACGGCGTTATTAAAACCAACGGCCCGACTTATACCGAACAGATTATCCGGATTCCATAGCACTGAGCAGCCTGAGCCGGCATAATGGGGGCCGGGCGCGCCCAGGGATTCGGTTTACCAGGACAGCCATTTGAGGATAATGGGGGTGTAGATTTCGAAGCCCCAGAGATTATACCAGGCGGCCCAGAAGGAAATAATTGATGCGGCTGCGAGAATATAAGCGGCAAATCTTCTCAGATAGATACTGACAAGGATACCGGCCGCCACCTTTCCAATCGCCCCGGCCAATGGTCCGGCTACAGGGCCGAGCAATCTGGATACGAGCCGAATTGCGGCGTGGATTTCGTCATCGGGGCCCTCTATAAGCATAAAATGCATCGTACTGGCCGCGTCACAGAACACGGACAAGATAAACACGGCCAGGAACCAGCGATAATCCTTCCAGAAGCCGCGATAGTTCTCTTTGAATTTGGTTATTAACCAGTCCGCCAAGAGTCTATGTCCCTTCCTAATGTACCCAGCCGGTCCGCCTGTGCGTCAACCGCCCATAAACCGCCGGCGGCGATGGGTCTCGATTATCAGATGCCCAGGACGTCGGCCATCGAATACAATCCCGGTTCTTTGCCGAGGAGCCACTGGGCGGCCCGCAACGCCCCGGCTGCGAAGGTGTCCCTGCTGTGGGCCGTGTGATGGAGCGTAAGGGTTTCGCCGAGCGTTCCGAAGATTACGGAATGGACGCCGGTTGTGTCGCCGGCGCGAACGGCGTGCATGCCGATAGCGCCCTTTTGTCTTGGGGCGTCTTTGCCGCTTCGCCCGTGGACAATGCAGGCGGGGAAGTCCCGGCCGGTCGCGTTGCAGATATTCTCGGCCAGCGTAAGGGCCGAGCCGCTCGGCGCGTCTTTTTTGAAGCGATGGTGCCGCTCGATTATTTCTATGTCGTATTCTTCGCCGAGCATTGAGGCGACTTTGCCGACGAGGGCAAACAAGACGTTCATCCCGACGCTCATGTTGGTTCCGTAGAGAAGCGGGATTTTTTCAGAGGCGGCCTTTATGCTGCGGCGCTGCCGGTCGCTCAGGCCGGTAGTACCCAATACCAGAGCAACGGCGTTTTCAAGGCAATAGTCAATAGTTTTATCCGCGGCCTCGGGCGTTGAGAAATCGATTGCGGCATCAGCGCCGCCGGGATAAATGCTCTCAAGCTTGACGTTCAGTGGTGCGGCGCCTGCAACGAGGCCTGCATCCCTGCCTATGTCAGGATGGCCCTGTCTTTCAATCGCGCCGACGATTTCGAAGCGGCCGGCCTCGCCGGCCAGCGAGAGGACGTGTTTGCCCATTCGGCCGGCGGCGCCAACAATTAAGAGCCTGGGTTTCATCGCTTTTCTCCTTCAAGTTCAAGCGGCCAAAACGCCGAACAAATATAACAGCAGCGAAGTATATTTACAAGGTCGAGGCATTATTGACTTGATTATTTCAGGCAGGTAAAGGTAAAATGATTTAGAATGTGTAAAGACAGTGAACTCGGTTTTTACACTGTCTATGTTCAGGACAAGGATAAGGGAGGTGCAAAATGAGTAAAAGTTTGGTAGCGGTTTTGGCGGCGGTTGCTGTAAGTGTGGGTCTGGTGCTTGTCGGCGGCTGCGAGAGCGACGCCCAAACGGGGGCCGCAGTTGGTGCGGCGGCCGGCGCGGGTATCGGTCAACTGGCGGGGCGAGATACGGAATCGACGCTGATTGGGGCGGCCGTGGGCGGCGGCGCCGGCTATATGATAGGCAACGAGCAGGACAAGAAAAAAACAGCAGCCGAAAGAGATAGCATCCGCCAGGAGATGAACACCGTTACGGTCTGGATTACAAACAGCAACGGCTCCAAGATTCCCGTGAAGCTGACGAAACAAGGCGCCGGGTACGTCGGCCCGAGAGGCGAGTACTACGAAACGCTGCCAACGCAAGAACAACTCAAGCCGGTGTACGGCTTTTAACAACGCGCAAAGCAAGTAGCCGCAGGACGGTAAAGACCCCTCTTGCCCTGGCAGAGGACGGCCAAGAAGAGACAAGAAATAAAGGCGAAGGGAGTACACACAGCCCCATCGCCTTTTTCATTTGGGTGAATATCGAAGCTGTGCTGCCGAGCAGGCGTTCTGCAGGGCAAGTTCCTGCACAGGTATGTGCGACAAAAATAAAGGGCCAGGTGATTTTCTGCTCCTGGCCCTTATCTATATTTAACCACCTCGGAAACGAGGGGGGCAAGTTTGTAGTGAAACCCTGAGTTTGCTACACGAGATTGTAGCCTAAACCACCATTGGGGGCGTGGTTTTGCGGTCGGTTAGGCCAGTTCAATGTGTCAAACAGAAACTCGCTGGCCTGGCGCAGCATCACTGCCGGCATACAGGGGCCCATCTCAAACGAACCAACCACATCATTATCGTACTTGCGCAAAGCGTTCAGCAGATAATCCCAATCCTCGCGCGGTATGCCTCCCCGCAAGCCCGGCGGCTCGTGGTCATCGGTCTGGCCGTAATTGTCCGTCAAATGCAGATGGGCGACCCTGTCAGCCAAATCATCCACATAGCGAGTGAAGGTATATCTGAGGTCCACATTGGCATAGCCGGTGTCCAGGCAATACATTATCGAATCAAATTTTTTGCCCGCACGCTTAAGCACGGGTAATTGACCGGTTTCGAGGCACAACTTGACACCGTTTTGTTCGGCCAGCTCGACTACTTCGCCGGCAAAATCCCAGCCGTCAGCCTGTGAATCACCCCAGATGTGCAGACTGCGCAGGTCGGCAACAATGTTTGCACCAAGCAGCCTGGCACACTCGATTTGCTCATTCCACTGCTCCAGTGTCGGCTTATCACTGCGGGAACGCATGCAAACGAGCATACCCCGTGTAGCTTCGACGAGGCGGGGCCAATTGCGCCTCTGGTAACGACACTCGCTGTGGCCTTTTATGGTGGGCAGTAACTCCACGCCGAAACCCAGAGACTTGAGAAACAGACATTCCTGCTCAAAGGAAAGAGGGTCCTCCCTTCCCCAAAACACCATCGTGGACACAGCATACCTAATGTGCATCGTGTCATCTCCACACGGGGCTCATAGAGTTTACCCTTCTACATCCATATTAGTATCGATTGAAAACAAGGGCGGCTTCAAAGTTTCCGAAAAAAAATGGTGTGTTTTTAGGATTTCAGGATTGATTTTAGGACGTGAGCTATAAGGCACGGGCCAACCGCACGCTTTCGGAGGACGGCTTTCTGACAGGTGAACCGACGCGGCTGCGGGTTGACCTGAAGCAGTTTGTCGACTAATGGCTTTGTTCCTACTCGTAGAGATGGGTACTGAGATAAGACCGGGCCGCCGGCCCCGCCAACGGTGTAAGGGTAAGGGAGCTGACGGGAAAGTCTTTCTCGTCAAGAGTCTGCCTGCCGAACGCATCGTTTGGGTCAGGAGGCTGTACTGAACTACCCTTTGTCTGGCGAGGCGGCGTGTAAGCCTGCTGATGGGATAACCGCTTTTGGCGGCGTTCGGCCGCGGTGGGCATATAGGGCGAAAGAACCGCGATGCCGGCCCAGGCAATCAGGCAGGAGACAAGGCCCACTACGGCGCCTACCTTGAGCCACTCGAAAAAATGAATATGTGTGCGGTAGCGTTTTTCGAGCATGCCCAGCGCGACAATATTGGCGGTCGAGCCAATCATGGTTATGTTGCCGCCGAGGCATGTACCCTGCAGAAGTGCCCAGAGCAGAGGGGTCTGGTCAAGTTTATTGACAATCGGCATAAAAGCCGCAACAAAAACTATGTTGTCGACAAAAGCCGAGCCGACGGCGGAAATCCCGATAATCACGGGCGTCAGGACGGACAGGCGGTCGCCGAAAACCTGCTGAAAATAACCGGCGATTCGGGCGGTGACGCGGGTTTCTTCGAGGGTGCCGGCCACGGCAAAGAGCATCATAAAGAAAAGGAGCGTCCACCATTCGACATCCGATTCGATGTAATGGCGCGAGCGTTCATGCCGCCAGAGCATCAGCAGGCCGGCAATCACCAGCGGAGCCACAATCAATACGGTGTTCGGCGCCAAGCCAAGCCAGTGTTCAAGCTGATGGTGCAGAGCGATAAAGGAAATCATACCCACGAGAATGGCAAACGCGCGCTTGTACGGCACCTCGACGAGCGGCCCCAACCCCAGCCCCATTTCGCGTCGGGCGTCCAAGCGCTCGGAGAGCAGGCGAATGTCGCGCCTGAACCAGTACATCAGGACGCAAAGCGAGACCGAAAGCGTCACCAGCATAATGGGGAAGGACCAGACCAGAAAGTCTGCAAAGCTCAGAGGCGGCGAGGCGTTTTGGCCGATTACAATGCCGACGGGGTTGCCCAGCATGGTTCCGCTGGAGCCGATGTTTGTCCCCAGGACGGCGATGATGATGAAAGGTATGGGACGAACCTTCAGAGTGTCACAGACCTGAAATATAAGAGTGGCGACAAACACTATGGAGGTGACCTCATCAACTGCGCAGGCCATAAGCGCGCCGAGAAAAACGATTATCACCACGAACCTTGGGCCGGTGATGCTGCCAAGCCCTATGACGCACTGAATAATCCAGGTGAAAAGGCCCAACTCCTTAAGCACCCCGACAGTCACCATCATACCGACCAGAAACAGTATCACGTCCAGTTTACATTCACGAATAAAAGTGGGGAGGGTCAGAACGTTGGTTCCCATCAGGGCGCCGATTCCCACAAAAGCTATGGCCAGGCGGAACTTCCAGAATAGAAGGGTGGCCATAATTATAACAATGAAAATCGACGATGAAATAACCTGCTGTCGGTCAAGGCCGACGGAATATGCCAGCAGGCCCACAAGGACGCTGACTGCGAGCATGACGAGCGCCCGCGTGCCGACTTGAACCACATCTTTCTTGTTATGTGTCAGAAACATACTTACTCCCGAAGGATTTTACTTAGAAACGTCGCCAGCGAGACAATACCCACAAGCTTTTTGCCCCGTACCACGTAAGCGCGGTCGGCGTGCTGTCGGGTGATTTCCTTGGCGACCTGAACGGCCGGTGCGGTCTCCTCGACGATTGCATACTCGCTGGTCATAATCTCGGTCAGCCAGGTCTTGCTTTCTTTGCGGAGGATTTCTGCGAACGGCTGGAAGTTCATTATGGGGGTAAGGTCTTCCATCCACAGCACGTAGTCGGGCAGACACACACGCAGAAACTCATAGGTTGATACGACTCCGATCAGGTCGCCGTCCTTGTCGAGCACGGGCAGCTCATTCAGTCCGTGACGAACAAACATATCGATGGCGCGTTCGAGAGTATCCTGCTCCTGGAGCTTGAGGGTTACAGGCTCCATAATATCGCGTGCGCTCAAATGGTCCGGGAGGTTCAAACCGCCCTGCTCGAAAAAACTCCAGACCTTTTCGGCATCGGCAAGACCTGCGACCACCTCAGCCGTGGACGGGTCCTGGCAAATCTTCGCCAGAGAACTGATGGCCTGAAGGTACGCGCCGGGGGCGGCTTTCGGCACGAGGGTGAGAATTATAAGCTTAATGGGGTTGTCAGTCTTTTTGCGGTCGTATATTATCCCTTTTTCGGATGTAGCGACCCCCACCACAATGCTGTCGATGGCCTCAAGGCGTGCGTGTGGCATGGCAATGCCGGGGCCGACAATAGTCGGTATTTCATTTTCCCGGGCCAGCACCGCCTGGTATGCCTCATCAACATTTCCTATCCCGTGCTCATAAGCCAGCAGCCGAAGCAGGTCGAGTAATATCGCGTCGCGGTCGGTCTGTTGGGTCCGGCAGATAACCTGTGCGGGCTGAAAAAGCGATGAAAACCGGATGCCGTTGTTCTTTTTGGGCATAAGCTTCTACCTCCGGGCGAGAGGATACTGAAATAACAGGCATACGCACTCTCGCGGCATTTCAGATACGCCACAAGAAACGCAATTGATTTCAACATCGCTTCTTTACTGGACGTCTCGTAAAAGCTGCACTTTTAACCCATAACGGAAGGGTCGGTCAAGCAAAAAATCTCTGTCTTGGCAACCGGTCTTGCCCTTCGGAGCCGCCTATTTCGCACAATTGCAAAAAATCTCTTTGAAGTATCGGTCAGTACCGGTATAATATGGCGTTTAAGATGCTGGGAGTATAACGTTATGAAGAAGGCAATACATCCGGAATATCATAGGGTGGTCGTTCACTGCGGCTGCGGCAATACGTTCGAGACCCGCAGTACGGCCAAGGAAATCCACGCGGAAATATGTTCCGTGTGCCACCCGTTCTATACGGGCAAGCAGAAATACATCGATACCGCCGGCCGAATAGAACGGTTCCAGAAGAAATACGGCACTGAGTACTTTAAGAAAACCAAGAAAGAGCAAACGAAACAATAGCGTTTAGCGCACAAGGTGCAGCAGGAACACGAGGGAGAACGTATGCACTCATAATCTGCTATTCGCTATTTTTGTTTTAGAGAGTCAATACTTATGGCTGAACAAAAGAGCAGCCTGTTGGCAAAACTCGATGAGCTGGAGCATCGCTACGACGAAATCGGAAAACAGATTGCCGACCCTGCCGTCGCACGGGATTCGGCCAGACTGATAAAGCTGTCCAAAGAGCAGGCCAAACTTAAGGACGTGGTCACAAAATACCGTGAATATAAAACAGCCGCGGCAGGCATCGAAGACGCCGGAGAAATTCTGAAGGACAGCACCGTTGACAGCGATTTCGCGGCGATGGCAAACGAGGAAATCCGACAGCTTGAAGCCAAGAGAAACGCTCTGCTGGCGGAAATCGAGAGCACCCTTGTGATGGCCGATGACGCAACGGTGGATTCGGTGATAATGGAAATAAGGGCCGGCACCGGCGGCGAAGAGGCGGCTCTGTTCGCGCGCGATTTATACAATATGTACGTAAAATACGCTGAAGACCGAAAATGGAGGGTGGAACAGCTCGACTTTAGCGTCGCGGAAATGGGCGGCTTTCGCGAAGTCATATTCAGCGTCAAAGGACCGGGGGTATGGTCCGAACTGGGCTACGAGGGCGGAGGGCACCGTGTGCAGCGAGTGCCGGTAACCGAGTCGCAGGGCAGAATTCATACGTCTGCGGCAACGGTGGCGGTCCTTCCTGAGCCGGAGGAAATCGATGTTCAAATAAACCCTGATGATGTTGTCGAGCACGTCAGCAGGGCAAGCGGGCCGGGCGGACAGAACGTCAATAAAGTGAGCAGTGCCATCAAGCTCGAGCATACTCCAACGGGAATTACCGTTAGTATGCGGGATGACAAGAGTCAGCACAAAAATCGCGCCAAAGCCTGGCGGCTTTTGAGAAGCAGGCTTTACGAATATCACCAGAGCAGGAAAAGAGCGGAGCGCGATTACAAGCGAAAGACCATGATCGGCTCAGGCGACAGGTCTGAAAAAATCAGGACGTATAATTTCCCGCAAAACCGCATCACCGACCATAGAATCAACTTGTCGCTTCATAACCTGGATAAGATAATGGCCGGCGATATGGGTGAACTGATTGCGGCGCTGAAAGATTACGACAGACAGCAAAGACTGAAAAACCTTTGAAGACACAAGACTCAGGACCAAAGACACAAGACCACTCAATAATCGCACCACTCGAGCTTTGAGTCTCAACACCTGCGTCGTGTGTCTTGAGTCCCGTGTCTTTTTCCAGGGATTAACTAATGGTTGTTGTTGTAACAGGAGTGGTCGGCCTCGACAAGAAGAGCTACCTTCAAAAGGTGTGTCAACTGGCCGGCGACAGAGGTAAAGAGGTGCTTCTGTGCAACGTGGGCGACATGATGTACGCCGAAGCCCCCGATGTGCCGAACGGCAAAATCCTCGATATACCGATGAAAAGGCTGCACCTGCTCCGACGCAGTGTTTTCAAGGATATTATCGCCAAGGCCGGAAAGACCCCCAACCTGATTGTCAATACTCACGCGACTTTCCGCTGGCGGCACGGCCTGTTTCCGGCGGTGGATTTCGACCAGATGCGCCAGCTCAACGCCGATATGTATATCTGTCTTATCGACGGCATCACCGCCCTGCACACCCGACTTGCCAATGAACACTCCATAGAACACACCCTGAAAGATTTGCTCGTCTGGCGCGAAGAAGAAATCATCGGCACGGAAATGCTGTGCAAAGGCATTAACGACAGGATACCCTTCTACTGCCTCGCCCGCGGCGCAGAAGAGGATACCGCCGAAGCATTCTATGGACTTGTCTTCGACAGCTCGCACCCAAAGGCATACCTGAGTTTCCCCATGACCCACGTGGACGATATGGAAGAGGTCAGACAGGAGATTGACGAATTTCGAAAGCTGATGAAGCAATTCTTTATCTGCTTCGACCCCGGCGATTTGGAAGAATCGTACCTGCCGAGTTACGCCAAGAAGGCGGCCCGTGATGGCGCCGGGTTCGTTGAGCTGGCAGCGCTTGGGCAGACAATCCGCCTGAGCCTGGAAGAGATTCGGCAGGTGGAACGCGATATTAACAGCCAGACATACGCGCGGGACTTCATGCTGATCGACCAGTCGGACATGATAATAAGTTTTGTCCCGACTTTGCCGGGCGGGCGGGCGGCAATATCCAGCGGAGTAGAAAGGGAACTGCAGCATGCTCACGAGGCGGCCAAGGAAGTGTACGTCATCTGGACGGCAAAGCAGCGACCCTCGGTATTTGTTACCCAGACAGCGACAAAAATCTTTGGCGACCCGGAAAATGCAGTTAAATTCTTCAAAGAAAAAGGATACATGAAAAATTGAGGGCTTGAACACCCGTGGAGCAGCGCATAACCGAAAGACTGTAATCTGAGGTCAGACAGAAAATGCGAAACAAACAAACCGATGAGAACTTTCCCGTATGCGCGCCTTGCTTGTCTTGGCTGATGTCTTTAGCCATCTATCTGCCCGGGGCCTATGTCTTTTTGCGATTGGGAATTCTGTTTGGCGTGCCCTATGTGATGTTTTTGTATGTGGATTGAGTTTTTGGCAAGAAAGGTTATCAGGAAGTGACAGTCACGGACCAGAGACAATTGGCAGGAGTTATCGACCACACGCTGCTGGCCGCCACGGCCACCAGCGACCAGATAAAGCAGCTATGCCGGGAGGCGAAAGAGTATGGCTTTTTTGCGGTATCTGTCAATCCGCGATGGGTCGCGCTGGCGGCGGAGGAACTGGACGGCTCAAAGGTCAAGGTCGGCGGCGTGGTGAGTCTGCCGTTGGGGGCGGATTCAACCAAGATAAAAGCGGCGCAGGCCAACGAAGCCATCTTCGCCGGCGCCGATGAGATTGACATGGTCGCGGATTTGGCCGCGATTATCGGGGGGGATTCAGCGTATCTGTCGAACCAACTGCTGGCCGTACGGAAGGTCTGCCGCTCCATGAGACCGCCGGTCTTGCTGAAAGTGATAATCGAGTCGGCCGCCCTGACGCGGGAGCAGAAGATTTTTGCCTGCCAAATCGCAGACAAGTGCGGTGTGGATTTTGTAAAGACAAGCACAGGGATGAACCCTGCCGGCGGAGCGACTGTCGAAGACATCAGGCTGATGAAAGAGGCGGCCCCTCGTTGTAGGGTGAAGGCGGCCGGAGGAATCAGAACAGTAAAACAGGTACTCGAAATGCTCGAGGCAGGCGCAGAGAGAATAGGCACTTCGTCAGGGGTGCAGATTATAAACGAATTCAGGGCGGGACAGCAGCAATGACAAGCGGGACGGCAATCCAAACTGAAAAAGGTGTCCTGTGCAGAGCACATCACAAGAAAATCCGCGCCGGGATAAATCTGCCGGCCCTTAACGAAGTATTTGCCGGCCTGAAACTGCCGTCAATTCTCGGCGGCAACCCGGCCAGGAAAGACGCCGGCAGATTCAGCTACTGGGCGGCCGAGCCAAAAGAGGTGTTCGAATTCAGGTCGGGTCAGAAGGACGTATTTGCAAAATTGCAGCGGGCTCTCGATAAATACAAGCTCGCGGGGGACTTTGACAGCCAACTGCCAAGAGGAATCCTTTGCGGCGGATGGATTGGCTATTTCAGTTATGAACTCGGCCGATATATTGAGCGGCTGCCCGAGACGACCATAGACGACCTTGAAATGCCCCTCATTCGCCTCTGCTTCTACGACCGGCTTGTATGCTATGACCATATCGAGAATTGCTTCCGGCTAATGGTATTACAACTGCCGGATGACGCTGAAACGCCCCGGGAGAAATTGGCAAGGCTTGAGCAGCTATTAGGAAAGGCCGAACGAATTTGCGCACCGCCGCCCCGCCCCGCCGACCTCGACAATATCGATTTCGGGTCGATTCGATGCAATATGGACAGGGATTACTACCTGCGGGCAATCGAGAAAATAAAGCGGTATATCTATGACGGCGACGTTTACCAGATCAATTTCTCGCAGCGATTCGACTGCGACTATAACGCCTCACCCGTAGAGCTTTTCAACTGGCAGAACCATTACAACCCGAGCGGCTATGCCACCTATATCCACGGCGGGGACTTTCAAATCGTCAGCGCCTCGCCCGAGATGTTTATAACAATTGCCGACGGCACAATCAGCACCAAGCCGATAAAAGGCACCCGCCGGCGACTTGACGAAACCGGGCCGAATGCCGCCGAGGCCAGACAAATCAACGCACAGAATTTCAATGAGCTGGCCGCCAGCGAAAAAGAGCAGGCGGAGCTGAATATGATAATCGACCTCGAGCGCAATGACCTGGTCAGAATCTGTAAATACGGGACGAGAAAAGTCATTCAGCCCAGGACTATTGAAAGCTATCCGACGGTCTTTCACGCGGTGGCGACGGTGGCCGGTCGGCTTCGCGACGAGCTTTCGTTCTGCGATATTATCAAAGCGATGTTCCCGGGCGGCTCGATTACCGGCGCCCCGAAAATCCGCTCGATGGAGATTATCGACGAAACCGAACCCACAGCCAGAGGCGTCTATACCGGCAGCATCGGCTATATCGGCCTCGATGGGTCTGTATCATTGAACATCGCCATTCGAACCATTATCATCAAAGACCGAAAGGCCTTTGCCCAGACCGGCGGAGGCATCGTTGCCGATTCCGACCCGAACGCCGAATGGGACGAAACCATCACAAAGGCAAGGGCACTATTGGCAGGAATCAATAGCGTACAGCGGATAGCGTATGACGGTGAAAACAAAGTCATTCAAAGACCTCATAGTCTGGCAGAAAACCTATAAGCTGGTGCTGAATCCTATCCGCTAAACGCCGTACGCTATACGCTAACTTATGGAAAAAGTCTTTCTAAATGACAAGCTGGTTGACATCGACAAGGCCCGTGTGTCGGCTGCCGACAGCGGTTTTTTGTACGGGGCGGGGCTTTTCGAGACGATGCGGAGCTATAACGGCGTGGTCTTCTGCCTCAAAGACCACCTCGACCGGCTGTTTTTCAGCTCAAAGGCTCTGTCAATAGAGCACGGCTACGACAGAAAATATATCACCGACGCCATCTATAAAATCCTGAAGGCGAACGAATTGACTGACGCTCGTCTGCGACTGACGCTGACCGGCGGGCCGATGTCGCAACCGCAGGAGCAGAAACGCGCGACGCTGCTTATTACCGCCGCCAAACTCCAGCCCTATCCGCCGGAATACTATCAAAAGGGCGTGCTGGTGGTGCTGTGCCCGTTCAGGCAAAATACCGCTGAGCCGATTTACGGACACAAAACAACCAATTATCTGTCGCGTATGATTGCGCTGAAGCAGGCCCATGAAAAAAGGGCTGCCGAGGCGCTATGGTTTACCGTGGATAATCGGCTGGCGGAGGGCTGTATCAGCAATGTGTTCCTTATTAAAGACTCGGTGCTCTACACGCCGCTGATAAGGACGCCGGTCCTGGCGGGGGTGGCCAGAAAGACCGTGTGCGTAATCGCCGTGAAAAACTCCATCAGCCTCGTTGAAAAGGACCTCGGCATAAACGACGTGCTGGCCGCCGATGAGATGTTCCTGACGAACGTGATTATGCAGATTATGCCGGTAAGCAGCGTGGAAAAGCACCCTGTCGGCGACGGCAAGGTGGGGCCGATGACCAAGAATTTACAGAAGCATTTCGATGAATTTGTCAAAAGTGAATGCGGGGAAAAGAAATGAAGGTAAAAGAAATTGCGGTTGCGGTTGAAGGAATAGTTCCTTTGAAGCTGGCACAGGACTGGGACAATGTCGGGCTGCTTATAGGCGACCCGCAGCAGAGTGTGAAAAACATCCTGCTGACCATTGACATTACGGCGGAGGTTCTGGCCGAGGCCGGGAGGCTGCGAGCCAGTCTTATTATCAGTTATCATCCGGTGATTTGGGACGGGCTAAAGAAAATCACAACCGATGGGCCGAGCGGTATTGTGTATGAATTGATTCGGTCGGGAATCGCGGTTTTTTCGATACATACAGCTTTGGACTCGGCCGTGGGCGGCGTAAACGACGGCCTTGCCGAGATGATTGGGATTAAGGAAGGAGAACCAATCGGCGATTACGTTGAAAGTCCCGCCGGCGGCAATTACAAGCTCGTTGTCTTTATTCCGGTTGAGGCTGTGGAGAAAGTTGCAGACGCAGTTTTTGCAGCCGGCGCGGGAGCAATAGGCAACTACAGCCACTGCGGCTTTCGGGCACAGGGACAAGGCAGCTTTCTGCCTTTGGAGGGGGCCAGACCCGCTATCGGCAGAAGGGGAAAGGTAGAGAAGGTAGCCGAGGTACGATTTGAAACCATTGTGCCCGCCGCGAAACTGGGCGGGTGTATCACGGCGATGAAAAAGGCACATCCCTACGAAACGCCCGCCTTCGACTGCTACAGACTTTACGACGAGCCGAATAAATACGGGCTGGGCCGAATCGGCGGATTGGAAAGACCCATGCGCGTACAAGAGATTATCCAGAGGATAAAAAGACAGACTGGGGCAAAAGCCTTCGGCATTATCGGGCGGCAGGACCGGCTGGTCAAGACAGCGGCCGTTTGCGCGGGCTCGTGCGGCAAAATCATCAATTCGGTTATCGCCGCCGGGGCCGAGCTGTATCTGACCGGCGAACTGAAACACCATCAGGCCCTGGCTGCACAGGAGGCGGGCCTGACGTGTATCTGCCTTAGCCATACGGTTTCGGAACGCTTTGTACTGAAAAAATTCGCCAGACAATTGCAAAAGCAGCTCAAACAGGTAACAATTAGAGTCAGCAAGAAGGATGCAGACCCGTTTAACTGGAAGGAACTATGACAGACGAGCACGACGAAGTATTAGAGATTGAAGAAATGACTGCGGATGAAAAGGAAACTGGTTTAATCGGCGATGACGAGCAAGTCGAGCCGAGTGTAGAGCCGGGTATCGAGCAAGACGTCGAGCCGGATATTGAGGCCACGACCGAGTCGGTGGTGGAGGCGGTTTTGTTTGCGAGCGACGAGGCCCTTACGGCGGCCCGCCTGGCCGACATCGTGGGAACAGGCGTCAAGCAAATCCGCGAGCATGTCAGGACCCTCAACGACAAATACAAGGCCAACAGTAACGCCTTTCGGATAGAGCAGATTGCCGGCGGTTATCAAATGCTCACGCTTAGCCCTTACAATCACTGGTTAAAGAAGCTGCTTCGCGTCCGCGAGGACAGCAAGCTAAGCCCTGCCGCGCTGGAGACGCTGGCCATAATCGCTTACAAACAGCCGGTCATTCGGGCCGATATCGAGGCCATCAGGGGCGTCGCCGCCGGTGAGATAATTCGAAATCTGATGTACAAGGGCCTGGTCAAGATTGTCGGCCGCGCCGAAGTCTTAGGCCGGCCTATGCTCTACGGCACCACAAAAAGATTTCTCGAAACCTTCGGCCTGAACTCCCTCAAAGACCTGCCCAAAATCGAAGAGCTAAAAAAACCAGATTAGTGAATGTGTCGTTTGCATATTGGCTTTGCGAATCTGACCAAAAAGGCCGGCGAATACAGGTCGAAACTATCGCCTACTCAATCTTGTGCCTTGATGGCGGCTCGCGCAGTTTCTCCAGAGGCGAAGCGAGGCCGCTATAAAGGCCAAACATGCCCATGCCCATTGAGCCGCCGCATAACACAGCAGAATGCGACCAGCGGCCACAAAGCAGAAAATAAATGGCTCCGCTGCCAAGACCTACAAGAAACAACAGCGTGATAGCAAGTGTGAGAAAGGCAAGCCATCTAACCCGGCGCCTCTCACCCTTTCGACCAACGATAATAATATTCATAATCGCTCCCGCAATATAGTCTAACCACACAGGTTACCTGTTTGCGTCAAGACCGACAAAATGCAGCCTCGATGGTACCGCATTTGAGGCAAGTCTATATAGCCTATAAGACTATTCTATGGTTTTCTCGCATGCTTTCAATAAAAACCGCCATTTCTTGTTCTTCCGCGACCCACGCTATTCTTGCTTCAGTAACGCCTCTACGGCCGCCTGGCCGTTAAGCGCATGCGCGGGTCTTGGATGGTCCGGGTTGAAGACGTGCATAGCCTCCGGCTTTTCAATTTTTATATCGCTCTCGTCAATCGACCCGTCAGGGTTGGTGACTCTGCCAAGTGACAGCTTAAGATGCCTAGCCAAAAACTTGTAAGCGCAAACGCGTTTTGATGGGCCGTAATCGTGCCTTTCGTCGGGCAGGTGCAGGTTCTCAACAAGGCTTTCGGCGCCGTAAAGACGATAGACATTGCGGATATAGGGAAACTCAACGTCCGGGGTGTTCTTGGTCCAGTCATTGCCGTCGGAGATAATAAGCTGCGGCCGGGGGGCGGCTAAGGCGGCTATCTCGGCATTGTTCGTCTCGTGGCTGTCGCTCTTATGGATGGGCATTCCGCTCTCGCACCTGCATCCGCCGAAAAAGTGCGCCGAAACCATAACCACCGGCACCGAAACCGCAACACGGTCGTCAACCGCCGTCAATAGAAACGTCTGCGTCCCTCCGCCGGACGCGCCGGTCACGCCGATACGTCGGGGGGCCACATCTTTGAGCGAAAGCAGAAAATCAACCGCCCGAATACTGTTTAGAAGCTGCAAGGTCAGCGCCTTAGGGTTTTTGTGCGTCACCTGGTTGGATTCGCCCCATCCGACCATATCGTAGGAAAAGACCACCGCACCCATACGGGCCAGTGTCGCGCACCGCTTCTGCATATCCTCCCGAAACCGACCGCCCCCATTGGGATCCCGAAAGTGTCCATGGGGACACAGTATCCCGGCAAACGGCCCGCTTTCACCCTGCGGCCGATAAAGATTGCCCGTCACAAAAAATCCCGGCAGGCTCTCAAAGGCCACATTTTCAACCGTGTAGCCTTTGAATTGGCGCTTACTGTGAACGATGGGATTAAGCGCGCACTTGTCGGGCAAAGGCAGCAGCTCCGCGCCTCGAAGAATTCCTTCACGAATTCGTTGGGCACGCTGCTTCCACTGCTCCAGATTGGAATAGCTTTCGGCAAACCTCGCGAGCTGCTCTTTCGCGGCCTGCTCACTGTGATAATGCCCCCGACAAAGCTCCGGCTCCTTCTCATTGGCGTCCTGTGCAAGGACGCCGCCGGATAATCCGACCGAGAGCGCTGCAATCAAAGCCAACAGCCCGCCACGAATATCGAGCAATCGAACCTGCATGTGCAACTTCCCAAAAAAGCTTGCTCCTGACCCCAATTTCGTTCAAGCGCCTCAGATAAGCGGCCGTTTAAGCAAATCCTTCACCGAGATAAAGCCAACCTGCCGGCCCTCCTCGGTGATAATCAAATGGCGCACCCTCCTGTCGGCCATGGTACGATAAACGTTGTAAACACTTGTCTTGATATCCACCGAGACCAGCGGCGCACTCATAACCTGCTGAACCTTCACCTTGGCCGGGTCGTGTCCTTCGGCTATGACCTTGCGAACGATATCGGCCTCGCTCATAATCCCAACGGCCGACGTCGCCTCGCCCACGAGCACGCTGCCGATAGCATGCTGCTTCATGAGCCGAACCGCATCCGCCACCGAAGTATCCGCGGCAACCGCAATCGGACCTTTGGTCATGAGCCTGCGCAGGGGTTCGGCGGCCGCACGCCTCAGATAAACGAACCAATACACTGCCGCGACGAGGACGCCCCCGCCAATAATATTGCCGATAGTAACCGGCAGCAGATTGTTTACGAGAAAGCCCGGAATCGTAAGTCCGGACAGGTCGGGGACCCTGGCGAGCGCAGCCTGTGCCGCGGCGATGACCTGTGGGTTGTGCTTGAGCAGCAGACCGGCCGGTATGAAGTACATGTTCGCGACAGAGTGCTCAAAACCCAGAGCAACAAACGCCGTAATCGGAAATATAATGGCCAGGATTTTGTCGGTGACGGACCGCCCGCTAAAGCACAGCCACACTGCCAGACAAACCAGTATGTTGCAAAGAGTCCCCCTGGCCAGCGCCTCGGAAAACGTAATGTTCACCTTCGCGTTGGCTATCATAAGCGCCTTGACTCCAACCGCCGATTCCCCGTCCGTCCATTGTCCGGTCATCCACATAAAAAACACGATGCCGAGCGAACCGACAAGGTTGCCTAAAAAAACAATACCCCAGTTGCGCAGAAGCTGTTCCAAAGTAACCTTCCTGCTGACGTAAGCCATGACAATCAGGTTATTGCCGGTGAAAAGCTCGGCCCCTGCGACAATCACCAGGATTAGCCCAAGGCAAAAGACCAATCCGCCGACAAGTTTTGTCAGCCCGGTGCTCAGGGTAGAGTCATGGATTACATAAGTGTACAGTACCGCCCCGAAAGCAATGAATGCCCCGGCCAGCACCGCCAGCGTAAAGGTCGATAGAAAATCCAGGTTGCCCTTGACAATTCCAGCTTTTTCGACGCGAGCGGCCATCTGGGCCGGTGCGTACGCGTCAATTTCCAACTGTTCCATCTTAATCACCCTTTATTTATAATTTACTGCCGGCGCCGGTTACCTGCCTTCGGACGGGCAGGAAACGTCATCCACCACATTAGCCGTCAACCAATCTCTTTGCGCTCGGGATCAACAAACACACTGTCTTGTGCATATATCGCGGCACGTCCAACAATTTTAGGGCTTAGCCGCGTGATTTCAATAACAAGGACAAGAAAACAACGTTTGCACACAGCCATTTCTCCAATCAAAAACACCATTTGGGCAATGGCGCCGATGGATTTTGAAAACCGAACCGGGGTTTCGGCTAATCAAAGGAGGCTGCTTTTTTCACATAGGATGCGTTTTTTGGCGGCGAACAGACGTTTTTGTGTGCGGCTGTTTATCATATTTTCGCTTTACAAAAGCAGGCCAGCCTGTTACAATTCCATCGGTTATGGCTGGCAAAATAGTAATTGATGCTGAGCGGTGCAAAGGCTGTGGCCTGTGCGTATCGGTCTGCCTGAAGAACGGCATCGTCATATCCAAGCAATCCAATAAGACCGGCTACTTCCCGGCTCAGGCGACAAACAGTGACTGCACGGGCTGCGCCGCGTGCGCCATTATCTGCCCCGACGCTGCTATCGAGGTATACTGCGACATCAAAATAGTGGCCATCGGACCGGGCCATGAGAAGAAAGCTGAGCTAAGCGAGGAAAGAGTGTGACTGAAAGGATTCTAATGTGCGGCAATGAGGCGCTGGCGGAAGCGGCTGTCATTGCCGGGGTTGACGCCTATTTCGGCTATCCTATTACGCCGCAAAATGAAATCCCCGCCTACATGTCCCGAAGAATGCCCGAAGAGGGGCGGGTCTTTGTGCAGTGTGAAAGCGAGCTTGCGGCGATTAATATGGTCTTTGGGGCCTCGGCGACGGGCAAAAGGGCGATGACAAGCTCGTCGAGTCCCGGTATCAGCCTGATGCAGGAGGGAATAAGCTATCTGGCAGGCGCCGAGCTGCCGGCGGTGGTTGTCAACGTAATGCGCGGCGGACCCGGACTGGGCAATATCGCCCCGTCTCAGGGCGACTACTTTCAGGCTGCCAAGGGCGGCGGGCATGGCGATTATCGTTCCATCGTCCTCGGGCCGTCCGGCGTGCAGGAGCTGGCCGATTGTATGCCGCTGGCGTTCGACCTGGCCGACCAGTATCGAATGACCGTTATCATACTGGCCGACGGGATGCTGGGCCAGATGATGGAGCCGGTGGTGCTGGAGAAAAAACCGGGACGAAAACTGCCTCCCAAAGACTGGGCCCTGACCGGAGCCAAAGGCAGAGCACAGAATATCGTCAGGTCTTTGTGGCTGAAAGAAGGTGTGGTGGAGCAGCACAATTACGAACTGCAGGCCAAGTACGAACAGGTGCAAAAAAACGAAGTCCTTTGTGAACAATATCAAGTCGATGACGCCGAAATCGTGGTGGTTGCTTACGGCATCGCCGCAAGAATTGTGCGAAGCGCGGTGAGCAAGGCAAGAGAGGAAGGCATCAAGGGCGGGTGGATACGGCCCATTACGTTATGGCCCTTCCCGACGGAGCAAATCAGCCGGGCCGCGGAAGATTTCAAGATTTTTCTGACTGTGGAGTTGAGTTGCGGGCAGATGGTTGAGGACGTAAGACTGGCCGTAGCAGGGAAGGCGCCGGTACTGTTTTACGGTCGGCCGGGCGGCGGCGTGCCGACGGTCGAAGAAATTCTGGAAAGAATCAGACAGCTTACGATACCCGAAACAAGTGAGCTGCACAAGAGTGGCTTGAGATGAAAACAGTATTTGCCCGAACACCGACGTTGAAGGACTGGCCGACGCATTACTGTCCGGGCTGCGGGCACGGAATAGCGCATCGACTGATAGCGGAAGTAATCGACGAGCTGGGCATCCATGACCGCACCATCGGCATAGCGCCGGTAGGATGCGCGGTATTAGCGTACGACTACCTTGATGTGGATATGGTGGAGGTCGCGCACGGCAGAGCGCCGGCGGTAGCCACCGGCATGAAAAGAACCAACCCGGAAATGATTATATTCTCCTATCAGGGCGACGGCGACCTGGCGGCCATCGGAACGGCCGAAATCATTCACGCGGCCCACCGGGGCGAACAGATAACGGTCATTTTTATAAACAACGCCGTATTCGGAATGACAGGCGGGCAAATGGCGCCGACAACCGTACTCGGTCAGGTGACAGCGACAACACAAAAGGGAAGGCAGGCAGTCGGGGACGGCTATCCGCTGCAGGTGGCCGAGCTGTTGGCGGTGTTGCCCGGCGCTATCTATATCGAACGATGCTCTTTGCACAACCCTGCCGAAATCCGCAAGACCAGGAAGGCCATCAAACACGCCTTCGAGCTGCAGGTCGGCGGGGCCCAGGGCCTCTCGATGGTCGAGATACTCTCGCCGTGTCCGACAAACTGGCGAATGACACCCGCCAAGGCGATGCAATGGATTGAAAACGAGCTGACCAAGACGTTCCCGCTGGGCCGATTGAAAGGCTGAGACTATGAAATTCTATGGGACTACAGAGTGGATTCCCAAGCTGTCAAACTTACCGCATAGAGAACAAAAACTGCTTTGGCGCCGAGCCTTTTTAAGGTCCTTCCGAAATTGGCAAACATGGGCTGCTTTTGCCATACTTGGGGTCTGCGGAGGACTGGCAGCAACCATAGGCACTCAAATCAGCGACAGCCCTTTCGTAACCGGTATTTTTGGTGGCATCGGAGGGGCCATCGGTGGTTTCATTTGCGGCCAGATCGTCTCCAGAACAGCAAGACACCATGTGCTTGAAGAACTGAATCGCTTGCCGAAGTGAGTGGTCCCCATGACAGCAAATAGTCTCTACGAAGAAGTAATCATCGCCGGCTTCGGCGGCCAGGGGATTATAATGGCCGGCAGACTGCTGGCACAAACTGCAATGAAGGCCGGCAAAGAAGTAACATTCATACCGTCATACGGGGCGGAAATGCGCGGCGGCACCGCCAATTGTATGGTTGTGCTCGCCGATGAGCCTATCGCCTGCCCGATTGTCGGAAAGCCTGATTCGCTGATTGTGATGAACAAGGCTTCGTTAAACAAATTTGCTCCTCGCGTCAAGACCGGCGGGCTGCTCGTGATGAACAGCTCGCTTATCGACGAGGAGCCGGAACTGGCCGATGCGGTCGAGATACTGGCAGTGCCGGCCAACAACCTGGCGGTGGAATTGGGCAGCGTGAAAGCGGCCAATATGGTGGCTCTGGGCGCATACCTGCAAAGAAAAGGGATTCTCAGCGCCGACGCGGCGGCTCAGTGCCTCGTGGATGTCCTCGCCAAACATCACCATAAGACGCTGCCGCTTAATACGGAGGCCCTGCAACGCGGGGCCGAATTCGCGGCGCGCGGGGCCTGAAACATATCGCGCTGGATAAAAGGCAGCGGGATAAGCGAGGTGCCGATTGGAAGCGGCAGAAACCGAAAGCATGAAAACAACGCTTCTTCGCCGGCTGCATACGGGGCAGCGGCGATACGCCGCTCTGCGGATGGCGCCGATGATAGATGTGATATTTCTGCTGCTGATATTCTTTCTGGTGGCGGCAAAATGGAGGCCGCAGGAGGATTTTCTGCCGTTCCAACTGGCCGGTGCACAGGTGCAGCTCGAAGGTCGCATAAAACCAGAGCCTTTGATAATACAAATCTCGCCGACCGGGGCCGGCTGCGAGGTCCGGATAGGGCGGCTTCACACGGTCCGAATAGAGAACGAAAAGATCGAATCAGACCTGGCGGCCCTGATGGCGGAAATGGCCGAATGCCTGCTTGCTGAAAAAAGATTCGCCGCGGACCCGGTAGAAATAATCTGCGAGCCCGGGGTAAGATGGGAGCACGTGGCAAGAATATATAACGTTTTCTACGGGGCCGGCCTGACCGACATCACATTCCGAATGACGGAGTAATTCGGATGGGTACATCGAACAGATATACCCGTGAGGTGACAGCCGCCTTTTGTATGGCGGTTTTCTTTTTGTCCGCGACCGCAGGGGCGGGCAACGTACTGCCTGCCGCCGTGGACATCAACAACCTGGCCCAGGCAGCAAGTCTCACCGTCGAGGCGTTTATGCAGCAAAGCTTCGAGCTGCGTTTAAGATACGAATTCAGCGGAAGATTTTTGGCGCAGGACGATAAAAGAAACCTGCACGAACTGGCGAGAACAGCCGGCGACCGCCTGGAAGGAATCGCAACAGAACAGCGGAAACTGAAACAGCAAATCGACGATTATGAAGGCGATGACTGGGACAGCAGATATGGCTCAACCGGTCTGTGGAGAAAGCTGTCGCGGGACATCTGTGTAACCTCGCTGAGCAAATGCGAAATTGATTTTTACCGCGCCCTTTCGGCTGAACCGCCGCAGGCGAATGAGATATTAAAAAAAGTGGTCGCCCAGGCAGATTCATTGGACCAAACCTCAAATACGGCATACTCTCAGTTCTTAAAGGCCAAAAGCCTTGCTGTGCTGGCCCGGACAGACTTATCCTGCAGGCCGCTGGCAAAGAAACAGTTCGATTTACTGGCCGAACGAGCCGACATAGACGATGCAACCGCTTTGAGAATATCCTTAGAAAGAATCGAATTGCTCGGCCCGAGCAGACTTGGGGAGTTGGAGAATCTCGGCAGCGAAATTGCCGGCGGCGACTGCTCCGGTGACATCGAGCTTGTCTTTTTGCTGCTATCCCTGCAGCGGCGATATGACCGCCGTTCGCTCAGGGAAACCATCCAAAAATGGCCGCAAATAGAAGATTTTGTCGGCTCGTGTGTGCTGTCAGAGCTGGTTTATCAAATCGGGCAAGGGCGGTTGGATTTACTGAATATCAGCGTATTCGAGGCGGAGCTGGCCGCACAGGCCGCCTGGAAAAATGACCCTCAGGCGTACAAAACACTTTTGGACCAACTGGCGAGCTCACAAGAATTTCAGACGCCCCTGATACTTTATGTCACTGCGACAGCGTTTGCAGACTCATCCGGCGCCAAAGCGGTAAATTTTTTGATAAAGGCCGCCCGTTTACAGCAGTTGCAAAAAAGCGACAGGCTCCAGCTATCTGACCGGGAAATCGCCAAACAAGCCGCCCAGCTCGCATACAATCTATTTGTCGGGGACAACGGCAACTGTCAGCCCGCCATCGAAGCCTTCGAGAATTACACGCGAATCGCAGGTAAGCAAATCGATGAAGAATTGGAATACCTTTACACCGGCGTGCTCAATATCTGTGGGCCTGCCGAAGAAGGCAAGAGACTGCTGCAGAGAATAGTTGAAAGGCCGGCGGGAAAATGGCGAAACAGGGCAAGACTCGACCTTGTAACCCTGGCGGTCCGGCAAGAACATAACGAAAAACACCAACACCGCGGTGAACTGCTTAGACAGTTAAGTGATTTAATTGCCGACCACCACAGCCAGGAGACAACCGACGAAAAATTACGGAAAGAAGCATTAACCGTATATTGTCAGTTGCTTCTCGAATCGAAAGACAAAGACTCGGCACAAAAGATTTTGGACGCCGTCACCGAGGCCGACGCAATCCGCGACCCAAACCTTGGCATTTTCAAATCGGAAGCCCTGCGCCTCTCCGGTAAACTGGAGGAATCGGCCTCTTGTCTGCTGCGTGCCATCGAGTCTGACCCCTGCCGCTGCGTCAGCGAAGCTTTTGTACTATTGTCGGAAATCGTCGGCGAAATCGACCGGTTTGACAAGAAAGACTTGCGTTTTGTGCGAAACTGCGAGAAGCTGGCTCAAATCTGTTCCGACTGCCTTGAAGGCAAACCAAGATATACAGCGGCACTATTCTTAATCGAAATATCGGTGTTTGCCGCAACCGAAGCAAATGAGGAACTATCAAATTTTGAAAAACTGCTCGACACCATAGCAAAAGAGGGCCTGAGCACCGATGCTGATTTTATCCGATGCAAAGCAAGGCTGTTGGCGCAGCAGGGCAAATTCGACCAGGCGGCCCGCTTGTGGGCGCAGGTCGCCGCGATACGAAAAAGCCGGTCTCTTTCGGCTGACCGGCAAAGCTGGAAATGGTGGCAAGCCAGATTTTTTGAGCTATGCTGCCGGTCCAAATGCCCCCAGACAGACAAAGGCAGCCTCCTGCATACCATCGAGGTTCTCGAAAACAGTTTCAGGGACATTCCGCCACTTTGGGCTCAAAAACTCAACTCACTGAAAGGAGAAAACAAACGATGAAGTTAATGTTCAAAATTGCACAAGGCGTTTGCGTTCTTTCGCTTTGCTCGGTTATCTGCACTTCGTGCATCGCCGAGCTCGCATCTGAGGATATCGACCATGCTCAGGGTGAAATGGCCGGGGAAGCAACCTCGTCAACCATCATACTCCAAAGCCGCCTTACCCGCGGCGCAAACTTGGTTGAAGGGGACATGCCGGGAGCCCCCGGCGTGGCCTGCTTTGAACTGTCCGAGAGTCCCGACTTTCGTAACTCGTTTAAAACAGCCTGGACCAAAGCCGTGCCTGAACGCGATTTCATTATAAAACAAAAGGCAAGCCATCTTCGCAGCGGTACGCGTTACTATTACAGGCTTCTCTACGGTCCCGACCCGAAGGAAATAAGAACGGGCAATACCTGCACATTCAAAACCGTGGACGGCCCTGACACGGAAAGCAAAACCACCTTTGTTGTCGTTACGGGCATGAACTACCACCCATTTCATCACGGCTCCAATAGTCGGCCGGCTTACACAGGCGCCGACAAGAATCTCGGCTACCCCGCCTTGAAAAGCATTCTTGATATGCGGCCAGACTTTTTTGTCGGAACCGGCGACAACGTCTACTACGACAACCCGAGCAAAGGCGCTGCTCAAACTCAGCCGCAGCTAAGAAAAAAATACCACGAACAGTTCGTCCAGCCCCGTTTCATAGAGCTTTTCGCCCAGGTGCCGACTTATTGGGAAAAGGACGACCACGACTACCGATACAACGATTGCGACAACACCTCCGACAGGCCGCCAAGCCCCGAACTGGGCAAAAAGACATTTTTGGAACAGCTTCCCGTCGCCGACCCGCCCGACAGTAGGCCCCTTACCTACCGTACATACCGCGTGAACGAGTTACTGCAAATCTGGCTCGTCGAAGGGCGCGACTATCGCAGCCCCAATAATATGCCGGACGGCCCGGACAAAACAATATGGGGCAAAGCGCAAAAACAGTGGCTCAAGAAAACGCTGCTCGAAAGCAAGGCAACATTCAAAATCCTCATCTCCCCGACTCCGATGGTCGGACCCGACAACGATACCAAAAGAGACAATCATACCAACCCCAAAGGCTTCAGACGCGAAGCAGATGACTTCTTCGCGTGGCTCTCCGAGAATGGCTTCCTGCAAAAAAACTTTTACCTGGTTTGCGGAGACCGACACTGGCAGTACCATTCCGTCCATCCGAGCGGATTCGAGGAGTTTTCGTGCGGGGCGCTGGTGGATGCCAACGCCCGTCTGGGGATAAAGCCGGGGACGCCGAGGTCATCCGACCCCGAAGGACTAATAAACCAGATCTACACGCAAAAGGAGGCTTCCGGCGGCTTTGTCGCCGTGACCGTTGTGCCCGGCGGCACAGGCCAAGAGCCGGTTCTTCGTTTTGACTTCCACGATGAAAACGCAGTACCCCTGTACCGGTGCGAAAAGACGGCAAACGACTCGAAAGGCCAATAATTCTCAAACTTAGGGGTTTTTCCTTGTGTCTTAACATGATTGAATAATTTTGCTTGTCTTTGCCGATATCCTGAACGAGGGACAAATCGTTGTCCCATAAAGGGTAACGTTCAGGAGATAAGACAATGCAAGCTCTTTCAAAA
>Ga0307377_10000639_pt1 | contig 45843 bp, 66 predicted proteins | sample TR3MG_FD_202535 | JGI IMG/M metagenome (GOLD analysis project Ga0307377, IMG submission 202535) | Soil microbial communities from Risofladan, Vaasa, Finland - TR-3 | ecosystem: Environmental > Terrestrial > Soil > Coastal area > Acid sulfate soil | place: Finland: Risofladan, Vaasa | collected...
GAGGACTTTGCAATCACCAAAATAACTAATCAACTGCTCATCGTTGAATTCTCCTGGGGGTACATCATAAGTAATATTGTCGATAGCCGTAGCGTGAGTAACGCGATATTCTTTACTATTACCATCTTTTGACGGAGATTCGAGGATATAGATACCATTGTCAGCACTCATTGATTTTCTCCACTGTGCGACTTGTACCCGCACATTTCCAACAGGTTTTTTCGTCACTAAAGACAATTCGATTGGGCAAGGCGGGATTTGAACCCGCACGGGAATTATCCCGAGGGATTTTAAGTCCCTTGCGTCTGCCGATTCCGCCACTCGCCCTGTGTTTGTATTATTTTATTCTGGAAGATAGGTTCTCCATTCTTTCGCTGTTTCAATTTTTTTCATTCTATGGATAATACCTGCTAGTTGATGATCAAATTCTTTGCTGAACCCAGAATTGTGTCCCATATCTGACAGGGCATAGAAAGTATTTAGACTAATGCCACATTTATCATTTAAGACGGCCTTGATGAAGTTTAATGTGAGTTCTTCGTGTTTTTTCATATTTACACTATACTTGGTAGATATTGAAAGTATCTAAATATTCTCGGTTGAAGTCCATAACGCTTCTGGCAAGACAAGCAAGATTGGCTCGTTTTGTTGGTTATCTATTTCTGCTGAGATTTTTTGGACCGCGAGCAAGGAACCGATCTTACAAGCTACTCCTGCGGGAGTGTCATCCGGTTTGGTGCCATAAAGGCCAACCCATCCGATTACACGAACACGATATCCACGAGTATACCCCTCCATTCCGACAGTAATTTTATTTTTTTGCATTTTTGATCCTTTTACTATATGTTTTGCATATCCGTGGAACAACGAACGCCTTGAATTCGACTCCGTTGCCTGTTGTAGGTTGGTTAAAAATAGCGCAGGGAAGACTAAAATGGCTGAATTGAATCGGTATTGCAGCATCTCCACTATGTTCGGCGGGTAGGGAGTCTTCTAGTACAATCGAAGGTCCATTTCGTGATCGAGGAATCCTTCGGAATATCCGTCGTTGAAATCCATACTAAGGGAATGGAGACAAATCGGAGTAAGGATAACACCGGCGCATCCTACGCGATATCCCCATTCATAATCTGTTTCTTTGTCTCGTTTTCCCATATCTTTGGTGTCTTGCATGTTTATTCCTTTTTATGGCTGTGCTTCTTTTTTGACTCTTTTACTGTATGTCTTGCATATTCGCGGAATGACGAACGCCACAAATTCAACTCCTATACCCGCAGCAGGCCGATTCCGAATGGCATGTGTCAAACTAGGATTATCGAATCCAATTGGTATCGCAGAGTCCCCACTATATTCTGCGTGTAACCCATCTAGATATCGTCCGCTAGCAGCCCCACATCGACAGGTTCGCAATTCAAGCTGTAATTTGAAAACGTCTTGACATGAAGTGCATAAGAGTAATTTCATTGTTATTCTTCTTACTGCAAGCTATTCTACTGTTGCTCGAATGTCATGATGGGGTTTAAGTGTAATTTAATTTTCATGTTGAAAGTCCTTTCTGGAGCAGTTGTGGATATGACTTGTTAGTTATCTCCTATTTGACTACTAATACCGGTGTTGTGTGCCTCGTGGTCAAGCGGTAGGGGCTTGGAAATCTGAGAACATCCGCAAAGCCAGACACAGAAAATACAGACGGACATTAGATACGTGATCTTGGACATTGGTTTCTCCCTTTGTTAGAGGTTATGTGTTTCAAGAACCCTGTTTACTTTACCAAATGGTGAAGACTATTCTAGTTTTTCGGTCCACTTGTAGGTTGAACATTCCAGTAGCGATTAGTGTAAGCTCGATTTCAAACTTTGTACTCTGAAATACATATCGTCGTTGTTTGGATAATATTGTCGTAATCCGACGATACTGTGTGTTTTTTCTTTTGTACTTCATTCCTACATAGTGGCACAGATTCCCACAGAGTGGAAGACGAACCCACACATATGGGGTAAATCGACTTGGCGATAATTCCCGGAATGCAGTGTCACAAACCCCATTTTTGGCCCTGTGAAGGCCCCTTTCTACTCTAACCTACCATACCCACCCCTACACAAGTAACTAGAGCAGAACAGTGATGATTGGGGATGCGCAGATTTTGTGCCTAGTGCAGAAACACACCCAGACTAGACACTCTCAAAACCCCCAAAAGTGCCCTGGAGACCCCGTAAGAGGGGTTTTTATGTGGATATGGTTTTTGTAGGTCGATAACTGGGGTACAAGAAAGAGTGAAAACTATTTTTTGTTCACACCATATGTGGTGTGGCGCACTTTGTTCGCGCTACATTACGTGTGAACAAAAATGAGTGATAACGAATGTTCAGTCGAATCTGATGACTGCACGATAGTCTGGTATCACCAAATCACTATCGAGCATGATTGTTAGTGCTCCAGAATGAAGATTTAGGGCATATTCTTGTACTGTTTCTGCTAAAACTTCGGTTTTTATGAAAAGTGTTCCTTCCGATGGGGCAGATTTTGTGTGACAAAACAACCAGAAGGGTTGTCCAGAAGCAATATCTCTGAATCGTACACTCTCTCTTGTTGGCCTACTTTCTATTTCCATTTTGTTCCTCTCCTTGTGTGTGTGGTGTTCACACCACATCTAGTTATGGTGCACTTTGTTCGCGCTACATTACGTGTGAACAAAAATGAGTGACGACGAATTCTTAGACGGAAAGATTCTAATCCATCGTTTCGCCTAGTTGGTGACTAAGACATCCTTCTTGACACCATCTTTCATAATCCCAGCTATAGATGCCGCTGGTGCCATTCGGCAATCTCATACAAGTTTGGCCAGAACACCATTTGCGGAATTGTGTTGCTTCTTTATGGGTATGATGAGCTTTGACCATTTCCATTGTGACGTACGAAATGTCTTGATGAAAGAGATAGGTTGTTTTGGGAATTGCCATGATTGTGCTCCTATGTTATGCAGTGTCCAAGACAGCGCAGAGAAACACCCCCTCTATAGAGGGAGCATTTAACCACACTGGCAGCACACCCAAACGCGCCCGATCACGTCCTAAGCGGTCTGCAAGACATGGGTGGCCAAACCCAATTTTGAGACTTTCTCAATGACAAGGCGCGATTGGCTATGCTGCCACGAACGACAACATAGCTTTCGGACGCGGGATTATTCGGGACTTTGCAGCCCTTTTCATCGTCATACGTCTTACAAAAGTTGACCGGAATCCCCACCAAAACCGATCTAGTCCCGCACAGTGCGCGCCAGTATAGACATCGCCCTATCCTTGCTTTTCTGCCAGCGTACTAGACAGGACGTTTTCGTGTGTCTTTAATTTACAACGGAGTATTTCGGAATGCGCCACCAGACCGGACAGACGGTTTGTTCTGGATTTACACTCGCCGTTGCGTCGTAGTCGTTCAGCGTACCAACAGAAACGCGCCGCGCTACTGGCGAACTTCCGTCGCATCAGACTTCCATGGAGTCTAACCACTATCCATGAACCAACGGCCCTTACCGCTAGCTTTGGTGTCGAGCGATTGTAAATTGTTCGATGGAATCGTTGTGACTAGATTGACGCGCAGAAAATCTGACGACTTATCCCTACGACGATTATCAATTCAGAGTGAATCCGCCCTAATAGGACCATTCACAAAGTCAAAAAAATATGCTTTACCACTAGCTACTACCGATTACGTTCTTCGCCTGGCACACATAGACGCTACTCTACAAGCGATTCGCGGAAACGATTCTTCACTAGCTTAGGCATAGACTTTCTGTCTGAATTGAACTCCCGCTTTAACGGCTTCGGCGTGCTAACGTTAGTCGGCTTGCGCCAACATTTTCCCGGACGTTCGACTATAGACCCTAAGACCGATAGCTACTAAATCCGAGCGCTTCGCGCGACTGACGGTTCTACCGGGAACTACCCGATCCCCCGCCCTTATCAGACCTTGTGTCCGACTAATGGGTAGAATCAACGCGACTTATCGCCTTAATGCGCGTCATATAATGCCCGGAGTTATCGGGCGATTCTATATCCATCGGTCCGCGCTCGCGGACGAACCGAAAGCGCGGTACGAGAGATACAGACTAACTGCCCAGCTTGGCGAAAGCCTTGCGGGTTGCGCCGACGCTCGGTTTACGTCCGAGAAGCGCTTCCGCAATCGTAGAGGCGTTATCGGAGCCGAATCCCATTTCTTTAGACGGAGTATATCGGCTTCCGTTCTCCGCTTGACCTTCCAATGCCGTCCAAACGTCGGTAAGCGCTGCGATTGCATCATCGAGACAATCGTAAGTGGACGCCGCGTCCACGATGCGCTTGTTTTTCTTGTAGGCTTTGGCGTTGGCAATCAAGTTGTCGCCCGTAAATCCTACGACTTCCGCCTGATCGACTACGGTTTGGGTGGAATCGTTCATAGTTATTCCCCATAAAAGATTCGCCCCATAACCGCGACTACGCCGTCACAAGTTATGGGACGGACAGTAGACTGCGATATCAGGTTTAGTTTTTCGGACCAAAACAGCGAGACCAACAACTAGGACAAGCATGGTCTCATAGCGCTTGTGTGGCAAGCGCTCGATAACTCCGAGGGAGAGAACCCTTTTTGTTATCGAACTGTTCTTTATCCTACATCATAGTATATGCCGAGTTATACCGGGAAGTCAATTCTATATACAAAAGAAAAACCGGCGTTTTTGATAGCGCCATGGATGATATTATCGGTAAACAACGTCCTGGTCCAATAATAATTACGTCTGCTTTTGGGGTCTTATAAAAGCTATTATACAAGCAAAAAACCGTATATTCCTATAATAATCGGTATTTTGCCGTAGAAAACCGTTATCTTATAGGCACGACCCATAAAGGAGGTTATGCTAGTTCGATAACTAACGATTTTAGTCCTATAATTATGAAAAAGTCGATATTATTGGCAAAATCCAATAAAAAACACGTCCTATAATACAAAAACCACGTTTTTTCTGTCGAAAACGACGATATTTTCACACACAGTAAACGATTATCGACCTTGTCCTATAAAACGCAGCCCCTAGTCCTAAAGAGACCAGCGCCCAGACCCAAACACGACCTGCGGCGTTTCCTGCGTACGCGAGTGCCCGAGGTGGAATGGGATGACCTTCCCTTTGATGAGGCGGTGGACTGGCTCCGCGAGCAGGGTGAAGTCAACGTCGTGGTTCGTTGGAAAGTCCTCATGGAACAGGGGGTCGATGAGGATTCACCGGTGAGCCTGCGGCTCAAGGACGTGGCGATTGCGACGGTCCTGTCGGAGACGTTGGCCCAGCTCTCCAGCGGAGAGGAACTGCGCTTCGTCGGCATCGGTTCGATGCTGATCATTTCGACGCGTACGGACCTCAACTAATGATTTCCGCTGGGTCTCACGTCTTATAATATTTGCCCAAGCGCATAGAAAAGGCCCGATGTTATATCGAGCCCCTTGATAGCCTGTTATCGTCCAGCCGACCCAACAGCCTCCAAAAGACTTATCGGACATGCTGAATTGGCGATGGTTATCGCTCCGTCGTAAGGGATACCGACCGTATCTGCGGTGTCAACGTCCGAGAACAGTAGCGTTCCGATAAACCCGAAGTTGCGGGCAAGATTATCGGACAGGTTGTCGCGAGAGGCTACCTTAGTGATTCCGAAGCTACTTACCCCATAATATCGGCTGTGAAACGGTCCGCAGACCCAACAGCACCAGACCTTCTTTGATAGCCGATAATATTGATACCGGACGGAGCGACCGACCGATAACTTAAACTGGATTGCTTCGTCTGATAATGCGATTCGTCCATTCGTGGACCGGATAACCGTACGTCCGCTTTTTGCCATTATTATATTCTCCTAGTTAATACCTTGACCTGTTCACAATCCATCATAGACCTGCTACCAGCCGATGTCAAGGGGCTAATTCATTCCTCCAGCATGAATAGCAGGTAACAAAACCAGCACAGGCCGACAACAACCAAAACCAATCCACCGATAATCATAGTCATTATCAATCCTCCAGTCTGGTAGCTTTTCCGTCCTTTAGTCCGATAGCTATCATGGTTCCATCGTTCAGGGTGATACGAACGTAACCGTCTTGCCCCGATAACATCTGAGAGATTGCTTCGGCACGTTCCTGGACCATTTTTTCAGACAACGTTATTGCCACTTCTAGCTTTGCCATTACAGTAACCTCCCCGTCCGTCCCTTCGCGTGGTTCAGGCTCCGTTTGATTCCGAAGACCGCTCCGAGGATAGCTATCCCAGCAAGTATCCAGATCGACCTGTTCAGGTCGGCAAACATCCATTGGTATTGTACAATATTCTTTGTTCCTAGAGCAAAGGGAAAAGGGAAAAGAATCTTTCGCCCAATAACATACCTTGTATGTCATGCAAGCGTTATGAGCAAGGTCTGATAATTCTTGTGGGCGGGTTGTCTGATAACCAAAGGTCAAGGCGATAAGGGGTCGCCCTATAATATAATCGGAGGCCCATTTGGGTGCAAGGTCCGAAAACCGCTCGGGGTTCACCCACACCAAGATCGATTTCAAACTCTTCCACGACTTTTAGTGTAAACGACTCCTTATACCTTTTCCCCCACATTTCTCTCTCGGGGTGCCCCTTTTTATAACGCCATATCAATTATATTATCGTCCTCAAAAAATTCCAGAAAAAAATCTGAGACCACCTGAATAAATGACTGACTTAAAGGTATAACCTTATGTAAAGAAATGGAACCTTTCAAAAGGAGAATTCATATGGACGCTCAAAAAGCGACACCAGAAGAACGAGCGAAGAATTTTATTGAATGGGCATGTGATGGCGATGAACGTGTTATAGGCACCGCATTTCCTAAACTATTATTGAGCAGTTTAACCGATGCTTTCAAAATTGCTGAAGAGGCCGCTTTCCGGCGAGGACTCGACGAAGCACGGAGGACGTTTTTGGGAATAACGGATGAGACCCTATATAGGAAACTGACAAATACGAGAATATATTTTGATAGCTTATTGCTTCGAGTAGAACGAAGAACTCTTGGTCTTCCGGGTGGTAAAAACATTAAATTAAATGACAAGCAACGAGACACCGCCCTGAGACTCGCTGGGCAATTAGGGGCTATCGGAGATGTTATTAAGGGACTAGAAGATATGGTGAAAGCTTACGATCATAGTTTTATCGATGACATAGTTTAGCGGAAAAGTTTCCAATGAACAAGCGACAAACGATTGCTAACCAAGGGAAAGGTCGAGTAATTGTGTCTAGCAGCGGGCGAAGCCCCAGAAGGGAGATGTATGAATGGATTGTGAACTAAAACTAGATAAGATTATAAAGCTTTTAGAGAAAGCCAAATTGCAACTAGGAATAGGGAACTATCACGATGCATGTGCAACCGTTCAAGATACGGAGAAATTGATTAATAAAGCGCCTGGAGATATTTTGGAAAAATGGGAGCATCAACATCCGATTTGTTCCAAGAAGGGCGAAGACTTAAAAGTGGGGGACGTGGCACTTGTGAGTAGTCCACGAGAATGGGTTAATGGAAGCCCAGTTTCGGTTCCGGTCAAAATTGTTGCTGTTCAGCCAGATTCTCACGGTCCACAAGTTACCTATGCAGACGGCAGAACCCATCACTGCATAGGACATTACCATGTGCTAAAGAAAAGACAACAACAGCCATGTGTTCCTCTTTGTCCTACTTGTAAAATGTTAGCCGATATCCCGGATTAATACACTTTACTTTGGTGTCTAGCAACGGCGAAGCCGCATACGAAGAATGATGTTGTGCTTGCGTTACGGTAATTGGCAGCAGAAAAGTTTCCAATAGCGGATAGTGAGGTGCCAATTATCGACTTATATTTTATAGACCCAGATATTCCCGATGATATTATTGGAGGTTTTGATTGTGATAATATTTTTTCTGTAAGATTATCCTATTCGGTAAAGAAAAAGAAAGACAATCTCATTTTCTAAGATGCAAGACCCCAAAGGGAGAGGAATGAAGAAATGGCTGAGCGTAAACATACAAGACGATTTGTGATAGGGATGAAGCAATCACAAAAAGAAATAAAGCGACCTTGGGAAAATGGCCGAAAGCGAAGTCTACCACCTATGAAAAGGACTGTTGTTCGCGATGGATATAAATTCGTTTATGCGGGTTCTAATGGGAAGCTTTCTGTAGGTAGTTTGCCTCGAAGCCGTTTTATTTCACTCAATGTGCGTGTCCCTAATGAATTTGTAAATCTCTGCGAATTAGATTGGGACGATGTTCAAGCTCGGGATTTCGTTGAAGACGGCGGGAGACTACAAGGTTGGATGAACGATCATGCGGACTAAGTGAACAGGAGCGTATCGTAAGATGAAGAATATAGATATTGAAGAATTGCGCACCGTACTAAAACAATTGGCTTCCTGTGAATGTTGGTGTGATGGTTCGAATTTTGCTCCATGTTACCCTGCGGAAAGTGACGAAGCCGATGCCTATTCTGAGGGCAAAGAAGATGGGGAAAGCGGACTTGCCAGACAACTTCTCAAACAATTTTTTAATGAGACAAAGTGAATATGGAACATAAACCAATCGATCAGATTAATAATGGAAATTCATCAATTTGTCCGGCATGTTGTACGATAAGTTTTCCCCCGCCTGTTGCGAAGAGATGCCCTGTATGTGGAAATCCCGTGCAAATTATTACTAAAGACAATCCTCTCACGATAGAAAAAATGGCAAGTTTTTCTTACTTTAGAGGCGGGCAAAGATGAAACGCAAAGCAATTCCAAACCATTTAGGATACTCAGCAGATCGATCTGGCCGAATATGGCGTAGGCACAAGAATTGTTGGATCAAGGTAAATCCTGTGACACATTGTGGCGGATATCAATATACCAATGTTCATGGGGTCAAATATTTAACACAACGTTTAGTATGTAGTGCGTTCAAGGGAATTCCACCAAAATCACTTCCTATCTGTATTCGTAAGGCTAAAAATCAACAACCACGCAGACTTAGATCACAAAGATACCTGAGATGGGGAACCCACAAAGATCGAAAACCAGGGAAATGCCACCATCACTTGGGCGTCGAGCACGTTGTTCAGATAAAAGTGCTTTACGAAGCGGGAGAAACACAAGCTGCAATAGCACTCCGATTTGGAGTGAGTCAATCAGCAATATCTCAGATACTGACAAGAAGGAAAAATTTGTGATTGAAATAAAAAGTATGAGCGAAGTTGATCCTATGTGTAGTGGATGTTCTTCCAAGAGGGCAACGTGGACATATCACATTGGCTCTAGTATATGTTTTAGTTTGTGCGACGACTGTTCAGATGAGTTGAGTCTTATCTCTGGAGATGCTGGTGAGTCTCATAGGGCAATGAAGCAAATAGATGGACTAGTTCAAAACTGGAAAGATCGATTGATTGGGCCATCTACGAAATGAATGAGTGCTGTGGCGCGTTTCTAGAGAATTGCGAGATTTAGCTCTTAGAATAGAGATAAGGCTAGATGAAATACAGGACAATGATCAAAAGGGTTTGGCCGAATCTCTAAAAGGAACGCTGAATAGCATAATGGAAGATAAGAGCAAACGAGCCGATGATTGTGATTTATATAAAACTATTTTAGAAATGGGAAAAAATGGATGAAGAATTAGTTAGAAGAAATTCCGAGAACAAACCAAATGTGACGGTGATTAAAAACGGCGAATATTATTATGCGCATTTGCAAATTGGTAATCAGGGATTTAATATTATGCCACCATACCAAGATGGGGTAGACGAAGATTCTGAAAAATGTGCTCAGTGGGTGGCTGATATGTTGAAAGTAGCTATTACACGAGTTCAAGGGCATACTGAAGATTGTCAAGATTTATCTAAAATAGCCAAAGATTATGTTGCTGCGGAGGGTGGTAGGTGTGGTTATCCGATTGACTGTATGTGTTTTCCATGCCGATTCGCAAGAGCTTTAGAGATAATTGAGGAGGAATTTATTGATGGCAATTGAACGGCGTGGAGAATGGCGTGTTGGATCACAATGTCCACAATGTTTATGGGTTTGTCGCTGGACTAGTTATCGTAAAGGATCATGTCCACGATGTGGGGCTGATAATCAACCAATGCTACATGTTAATCGATGGAGTCGTGTTTGTTGGAGGAGATTACGACATCCAGTATGGTATAAGTTTTGGACGTGGTTTGGTGGCAGTATCGAAGTGTTTTCGACAGGTCAATGTGAAAAAGCAAAAAATATCGGGGGGCATTTTGCTCAACACAAATAAGAGATATAAAAGGATAGGGAGCAATGAGTCTATTTCGTAATATTGGTTCTTGGGTAGTTGTCTATAATGATGATCGTCGATCAATGAGAATGAGCAAACGAGAAGCGTCAAGTTGTCTCAGTATTTTTCCTGATGCTAAATATATTACTAAAATTTATGGCTTATGGAAGCGTAGGATTTACAAGCGACTTGAAATGTGCAAACAGTTCTTGGCGTGGAGAGGTATTAGTGACCCTTGTATGTCCTGCGGGGGTAGGGGGATATTGATATATAATAAGGCTAAGGCTAAGACGATTGGTGTTTGCAATAATTGTTGGGGCAGCGGAGACGCTAAACATCCATGGGCGAATTTGGATAAATTTGCTTTGGCGCAACGCTGGATAAAAGATATGGAACAAAATATTCGAGCGGTTAATGGTATTTGTCCGCACTGCAATAGGAGACTTGGCAAACTGCTTGAACATGCTGATGATTGTGATTTATATAAAATGATTCTAGAAAGGAAATAAAATGGATAAAACGCCCGAAGAAATTGTGGAGGATTTGATGTCAGATTGGCATCCAATGGTTTCTCCGCATAACCGACAGAGACTTATTGACACAATATGCGAAATCATCAGACATGAACGGAATTGCGCAAGAAATCAATTGGAAGAATTTGAACAGAGGATGCATCAACATTGGCTTGAATGGCGAGGCATTGAAATTCCTTGCAAAAAATGTGGTGGTTCTGGTGTGCGATGTTACGCAAATACTTCTGGTTGGCGTGGCGGTATCGGTGGTAACGCAATAACAACTGGTATGTGCGATAGTTGTTGGGGTAGCGGAGATGCAGAACGTTCATGGTTGAATTTGCGAAAATTAGAGAACCAGAATAATAGTTTTAAAAGAATGCAATCTTGGATATACAAGGCTGCCAAATATATACCAACAATGACTCAATGTCAATGTCAGGGTGAAATGGATTGTGACTCATGTCAACTACGTAGAGAAGGAAGAAGTATTTTGGGAGTGGAAGAATGGGAGAAGGCTATATGTAAGAAAGCCACTGGGGTAGACCTTGATGATTAATTATGATGAACGAATTGGATGTGTGGTTGTTTATCGTGGCCAACGGCGAAACTGTCTACTTTGGATAGAAGAATCACCAGATTGTTTGTTTTATCGTCACGGATATCAGCGTAATGGGATTTGGTATGTAAAGTGGCGGCATAAATTAATGGCTAAATGTTTATATTGGTGGTGGAGATTTGTTTGTAAGAAAGCTACTGGAGCAAATCTCGATGGATAATCGCGTCGTCTGTAATGTTTGTGGTCAATTTATAACGGATGGTTATTCCGCTGAGTGTGTGTGTAAGATGTGTTATGCTAAAATGAAACGTTTTGCACAGATATATCGCACATGTATTATATGTCGGAGTTTATGTAAAGGAATTAGCGATAAGCTTAGCGCAGAATTGCAAGAAGCTGAAGATGTTATCCGTTCGACAAACGCTGGTTTAATTAACAGAAAACCAGAATACTTGCCTGGGTTTTATGAATCTTGTTTTGCGGAAATTTTACGAAAACAAGAAGCAAAACAGAGGGTGATCGATGCTAATATGACTGTAGATTGGTTAATACTGCACGACGTTTTATCTAAAGGAGAAGACTACGCTGAGGGCTTGGCTTATGGTCGGATAGCCGATTATGTTCGCTCGATATTGGATTGTACTCCATGTGAAATTCCTAATGTTTTAACGTTTTTTTTACAATGGCTTGACGAACAAACTGAAAAATTGTTTGAAGTCCAAAGCAGAAGGATGCGGCGACCAAGTGAATCACTTTCTGTTGCACTAGAGAAGGCTGCTGATATTATAGGAGATAAGAACAATTTTAATGATGGGTGCGAACAATGGGAAACTGTTTGCCTCCAACTCAGAAGACTTCGTTCGCTTGATTGTACTCCGTATGGGGTAGGTTGGTGTGAAGCACTAGAAAGTTTAATCAACGAAATGAAGAATAAGTGAAGATGGACGATATTAAAATGAACTGTATTTGTTGTAACAAACAAATTATGGGGGATGTGAACGAGGATTCAGCTGATCCAATTTGTATTTGTGATAGCGATTTTTTGGAAGTTGTTATTTGTGATGAATGCATCAGGGAAAGATCGCAACATATTATGCGCATTAGGACAGCCAAAACCACATGGCGTGGTGATAGGCATGAGTTTTTGTCCGACGAAGAATAGAGATATGAAACGACAACTGGAATTTATTGAACAATTGGATCAGTATGGGTGTACTATTGCTTGTATGGCCATGATTGTCGGTATGTCATATTTTGAACTACGGGAAATGATGCATCGTAAAATGGATAAATTTCGACATGGATTTGTAAAACCAGGGAATATCGGGTTTGGTTGCATAGAATTCAAATTATATTTGAAACAATGGTTCGGGATATCGAGTGAATTTATTAAATTTTGTGATCTTGACGATCTCAAACAACATTGTGTTCTTTGGATTGCACCGTTAACTGGACCTTATACGTATATTCATGCTGTTGTTTTCGATTCTTGCACTAGGCGTATTCTCGACCCCAATTTACAAGATAAGATCAAAAATCTTGATAAACATAATGTAGTTTGTTGTATTGCTATAGGAGGAAAATAGATGGATGTTACTTTTAAACCAGAAGATATAGTAGTAGAGGAAGTAGAAAGAACTATTGGATGTTCACTGGATGTTCTGTTGATTTTTACCGAAACAATTGAGTCTGACGAGTCAATTTTTTCGCAGACTAATACCATTATATTGAATAAAATGCTGGCAGACATATTGTATTCGCAGTTGGGAAAGATTTTGAAAAAATCAGAAAACTATAAGATAGAGATTGAAAGGAAGGAACCAAAATGATTGTTTGGATAGTCGATAACGATGAGGAAATGCAACGGTTACATAGACAATCGTTTATTAGGAAATTGCCCGAAGCAACGGTACATACTTTTGGCTGTCTTTATGATGCGCAACAGTTTTTATCTAAGAAAGCTCCTGATTTTATTTTTATAGATTTAGATGCTGTTGAAGGACGAACACTTCCCTGTTTTGATAACCATTCTTATTTCGGTAATTTGCAAAAATTTGTTGAGCGATTTAGATCGGCATTTATCGTTATTATGTCTATGTTGATTTCTCATGCCAAAGAAGACGTTAAAGAGTTGAAAGAAGTTTGTGGAGACAACTATCTTTTTACGCTGGACCCGACGAAACCACATGCGTTGGCTGATTTTTGCAAAAGATATGGAGGAGAATAATGGGGACCAAAGAATGGCAAAAACGACTTATAGATATATTGTCTGGTAATCCATCCGAGAATCTTCTATAAGCAGTTTTGTGGATGTGTCTACATTTTTGTGAACTGTATGGAATGGAGTTGAATGATTCCGTTGAGATAGTTGAACGTGCTGTGCATGACGCAGAATGTCCATGGTTTAATGGTTCGGAATGTTCTTGTTGCGAGACCGATAAGAAATAATTTAGAAAAATGCTGAACAAATTCATGCGTTTAACGTATAACATAGCGATGATGTTATTTGAATTTTGCCCGATATGCAAAAGGGACCACACGAGCGATACCGATTTTCTTAAACCTATGGTTTTATCAGGGGACGACAAGATGATGCAATGTGGTGTTTGTAACAATCAATTTCCCCTGATACAATCGACCCCACTCTTGTGTCTTGCTTGCGAACGCAGAGAATATTGGTATAATCAAAAGGAATCATTTTAATGGCAGCAAAAGCTCCGATATATCGTGAAGATTTGAAAGGCTCGATTATTGACAGGGACTTATTGAATCAGCTTCGACGGGCTACAGAAGAATTGGAAGGAAACATGAGAGCTTCCAAACCAATCTTTAAGGGTAATAAAAAGATTGGGTATGGTGTAGACAAAGTTCAGCGAGGTATAGCTGCTGATTTGGTAATTTCTATTGCCAAGGCCATTAAAGCTTTAAGGGGTTGGTGATGAACAGGTTTTATTTTAACCGTCATAGTGGGTATGGTAGCAATGGTCTTGTTGTTGCCGTGCGTTTTTACGGCAAAATGGCATTGGGAGCATGGTTAGGTTATGGTAAACCGGTATGGTGGAAGCCACGAGTTATAGGAAAAGGTAGAGCGTTATGGGGTATCGGGTTCGGTTGGTTATTTTTGTGTTTTCGTGTTCAGGTAATTAAATTGAAACAGAAAGGAGCAAGAAATGAAGGTCGGAGACTTGGTTGAGATTACTCATTGTAATCAATGTCCGGATATGGAAGGAAAGACTGCACAGATTGAAAGGACTACCGAGTGTTTTGTTAAACTTCGTTTCGGTAAAGGGCGTCCACAGGTAAATCGTCCGGTGATGTATCGTAAGTGCGATGTGCGTTTGGTAAATTAAATAGTTGGAGGCATGTGATATGGAAATTGGAGATGTTGTTAGGGTTGTCAAATGTGATGTATGTCCAGATGTTGTTGGGAAGACCGCCACGGTGAAGTCGTTTTCTGATAATGGTACGGTTGAACTTAAGTTTGGTCGTGGTCGTCCCCCGAAGGATCGTCCGTCGCTGTACAATGTGAAAGACGTATGTGCGGTCGATAATAGCTAGTAGCGGTCTAAAGATTTGGTTATGGACGGAGATAAGAAGTAGCCTTCGGGTTTCTTCTTATTTCCATTTAAAGGGATAAAAATATGATTAATGGACGATGGTTAATTGGATTTTTTGTTTGTTTGTGCGCTGTTTCAAACTTTGTTAACCCGGCAGAGGCTTGTCGTTTTGACATTCGATCGATTACTTTTGTTCCGGAGACGGCTTGTCCCGGAGAGGAGATTCAGGTTACGGTACAAGTCGAATGTTCGTCTATGATATGGAAAAGTACAAAGATAGATGGCGACTGTACTGAACACATTGGTCATGGACATAGCGGTATATTTACAGAGACATTCGTTATAATTGCGCCAGATGTCCCTGGTATTTATCCTATTGAGGTTGTGGTGTATCAGCGAAATGAGTGTTACGCGGGCTGGGGTGGTCATTTGCAAAGTCAAACGGTTAATTTGACTGTAATCTGTTGTTGCGAGGATGGTTTTTCTTGTTGGGATTTAAATCAGAATTATTTGTGCGACGACGATGAAGACATTAATTTTGATCAAGTTTGTGATGTTCTAGATTGTCATGGAGGTGATGGTGAAAGTTGCAGTGTTAAGCAGGACGCAGAGTGTGCAATTATTACCTGTGCCGAAGAGACCTGGGCTATTATTTGTAACGGAGAAGATGGAGTAGATGGTGTCGATGGTACTTCGTGCTGGATTGAACAAAATTCTGACGGGATTGTTGTTCATTGCGGAGAGTCTCAAGCTGTTGTTCTGAATGGTTTGAATTGCTGGGATATTAATGAGAATCATGATCCAGATTTTTGTTCTCCATATCTTCAGCAGATGTTCGATGGGGAATGTCCTTCTAGATTTATTGTTGAATATCCATGCGAAGACCCCGTCGTTCCTTGCACCAAGGCAAGTTTGGTTGCTAAAGATTATGAGGGACATGTCTGTGAAATCGAAGTTACTTGTGTTGAGTATATGATGGGTGAGATGTTGGTTGATGAAGATATTGCCAATCAGATTTGTATATTTACCGAAGATACGAATGGTGACGGTAAAATTGATATGCTTGACTGTCAAGGGAGTGATGGGTATAATGGTGTAAATGGTACTAATGGGACGAACGGGATTGATGGTCGGGATGGTATTGATGGGATCGATGGGGTTGATGGAAGTATCGGTCCGCAGGGTGAGTCTGGAATTGATGGGACCGATGGCAAAAATGGCGAAGATGGTGAAAACTGTGAAGTTATCGATAATTTAGATTCTACTTGTACCATCGTATGTGGTGAATCAGAAGTGCTTGTGTACGATTGCGGTGTTGGTGTAGAACATGAAGCTACATCTGTCATTGCTACTCATGGCGTTAGCTGTGGAGCATTCAACGGCGTAGCTTTTTTAGTTTTTCCGTTTCTTTGTTATTGGTTTAAATTGCGTCGATAGAATGGATTGTCGATTAAATGAATAATGGTTTGGTAGCCCTTCTGGGCTACCCACTATTTTGAGGAGGTTTATAATGGAAGAATCGAAGCAACAAGAGATGTTGCAAAAAGAGGTAGAGGAGATTTTAAACGAAACAAAAGAACTTACTGAACGTCTTGATAAGCTTCACACAGCTATCGAGATAAAGAGAGAAGCCATTAAGAATCTAGATATTTTGGATGCAGTGGTGTGTTCTCTTCCAAATGGGTGTTGTCTTTATCGAAAACCAAATGGAGTTGGTGGTTTTATTTACTATTCAGATGAAGTTGGATGTGGGGTCACAGTTTGGGACACTTGTGCGGTTGATGAATCTACGTTACTTGCGGCTATAGTAGCGGAACATAGTCGTAAGATTATCGAGAAAGAAACAAAACATAAGACGGAAATCCATAAATCTGGTTCATGTCCTAGTTGTGGCAGGACAAAGGAGAATCACACCGGAACTAGCTGCGATATGGTTTTTGGGAGAAGGGGTTGGAGGCAATTGGGTGTTTATGATGGATAAAGTTTAAGATAACGGGGGACGAATATGTCAGATGAAGTAATGTTGGTTTATCTTACTAAGCATGTTTTTACCAGAGGAATTGTAGTCAAAAAAATATTAAAATCTTCTGTGCTTTATGACAACAATATCTTAGTGGAAGGCGAATGGTACCAAGGCGATGAATGGCATATTACACCTCTTTGTGCTATTGTTCGCGCTGAAGAAATGCGCGCCCAAAGAATAGAGGTTCTTAAAAAATCAATAACTGAAATAGAGAATTTGGTTTTTACTATGGAGGACCGTTATGGTACATAGTGAAATAGAAAATTCATATATTTTCGACAACGAATCGTTAAAACGATTATTATCCTGTGGTGGATATGAGTTGATTGATCCGGTAGATATTACTGACTACTATATATCAAAAGACACAAGAATACGGGCGCAAACAAAGTCAGAACATACTTTGTATTTTCTTCAACATAAAATCGGAGAAAAAGCATCTGGTGTTCGTGACGAAGAGTCTATAGAAATTTCTGTTGAAGTTGTTCGGCTATTATCTCAGCAAGCAGGGTTAATTGTTAAAAAACGAAGATATAGATTGCGTGCTCATAGTTATTTATGGGTCACCATAACTGTTGATTTTATAGAATCTCCATTAAAAATCGTGGTTGCTGAATGCGAAGTCAATAATCGTAATCAAGTTCTTCCACCATTGCACCAAATATTGGGCTATAGGTTTCCATTGATTTCGTGTCCATTGTCTGCTTGGGATTATTTCCATCGTCGCATCGGTATCTGTGGCGCTCCTTCGTCTGGCAAGTCTGAGGTGTCGAGATTATTTACAACTGTCATTAACACTGTTTTTGATGGCAATGCATTCCCTACCCAGGAATATGCTACTACTTTTATACAGAAATATGATCGTTGTCCAAGTTTTGTGGAACAATTTTTGGTTTACGAAGGACAAAAAACTAGAGAATTGGATGCTTTAAGACGATCGAACATTGTTATTTCTGATTGTCCTACATTTTTGTCATATCTTTATGCTGTTTTATACAAAAAGGAGTCGTTAAACCCAGTTAATAGTTTGATGTTGGGTAAATTGTATAAAGGAGTATTGCTTGATATCCAGAATTATACAGATATTGTATTTTTACGTTTCAAGAAATATCGTGAGAACGGGATACGTTTTAACGACGAAGTAGCTGCAAAATTAATAGATAATCAAATTGAAGTATTTTTACAAAATCATAATATCTTTTATATCGAATCATATTGTGAAGATTGGCAATGTGCACTGGAACGTTTGCTTTATTTGAATGCGATTGCCGAGACAAAATCTAATTCAAAAGGAGAATAATATGACAGAAGAAGATGCGCCGATTATTTCAGATGAATCCGATGCCGATGAAGAGTACGTATCGTCTTCAGACGATGAAACATTTGATGAGATGATTAAACGGAAGCAGCAGGAAATATGGGAACGAGAATAATGTTTAACCAAAAGAAGCTGTAGGGGGTGTGTTTATTTAATCCCTACAACAGAGGAAATGATTTTATCGAAATTAATTGATTGCCCCCATTTTTTATTATAAGCTTGGATATAGTCCGAGACTCGCTTATCTTGGGTAATTGTTGCCGCAATAATTTCATAAAAAATATTTTTTATTTTGTTGATCGGTGCACGACGAGGTAGGTTGGTTTTTGATTCAGCTTGTTGAGCTTCATAAAGTAACTCTCTATAAATTTCTGTGACTTTTTCTAGCTTTATGGTTCCCCGTTTAATTTCTAATAAAAGTTTTGCATTTGGTCTAGGAAAAGTGAGACCACCAGTTTCCGTTAGTTCTTTCAATTGCCCTAAAAGTCTAATGGTGTGTGACGCACTGGAGGTACAATATCCATAGTGTTTTATTTGGAGCTTTCGTTTTGCCCCTAGTTTACGTCTAGCGGGCTGTGTTTCTTTCGGGCGATTGATAAATAATAGGTGAATTAATTTATCCATTTCTGTTTTGTTGGGGCGGAAGACCTTACGAATATTTTCGATGATCTGGTTTTCTGTTGTGGTCCTTTTAATGGGAACAAGTTGCGTCCCAGTAACTTTTCTCCATTCAGATTGTGCATAACCCATAATCCGTCTAGCGAATTGTTCGCTGGCAAACAGTTTACGGTTGTGACGTAAAATTTTACCGACATTGGTACATTCAGCTATATTTGGTTTTGGCGCGAACAGGATTTCATATAGAAGTGGATCGCCTTTTATCAGTAATTCGAAAGTTCGTCCGATAGAATAGATTACTGTGTCTGGTTTTCGAATTACTCGCTGGTCGAATCGACTTAGACCTATTAAATATTCAAAAGGTGGTACTACGAGTCCCCTTAAATCGTGATCACTTTCTGGAGTATCGGTGCCGTATAGTTTAGACCCAGCTATGACTAAATAATCTGGATGTTCGAGGCTACATTCAAGAGCTTGTTCTTGTTTCATTTGATTCTAAGTTTTTTAATAATTGTTTGTACTTTGGATATACATTGCGATTGTTCGTTGGAATAGAGTTCCATGAAATCATTGGGATTCAATGGACAAGGGGATTCGTAGTCGTAATTAATAAAACTAGCTTCTGGTAATATGTAAATAATATATTGTTTTATAATAGCAATTTGTTTGCCTGGTTCGGCAGCAATTATTTTAACGATAGGTTCTTCTGCGTTATTCGGATAAGTTGTTAACACTTGTTCTATCGCTGCGAGTGGAGTTAGAATCTGCCATCTTCGCAACAGGAAGTTTAATATTGATTTACGTTTATTTTTTGTGATTAACACGTTATTCTCCAGAAAGTTCTGAAATTTTTGTTCGTATTTCATCGATGCAGTCTGCTGCCATGCCGCACAGGTCTTCTTTCCTAGCTTCGAATATGTTGATGTGAAATTGTCTTCGTATTTTAATTTGTTCGTTTGTTCGGTTATCTATATACGGTACGGTAATAATCATATAGAGGATATTGTTCGTAAAAATACTTTTTATATTCCAATCATTGGGAGAATGTACCCAAAAAAAGTTTTCAAATTTTTGGGCTAGAACTGGTTTTATTGTTTTTGCCACCGAATCCACCTAGCTTTCTCCTTTTATTTTCGCTCGTCAGGGTGGGCTTTATAGTGTTGTGTGAAATACGCTAATTCTGGCAAAAGAATATTAACGTCTGGAGATAAATTTTCTTGCATAGCATACATTTCTTCTAAAGTAAACCAGCCGATTTCAACGATATTTCCATGCGGTTGACCGATCCATTCTAGACATACGCAAATATTGAGACGACATTCATCTATAGGTGTTTGAAATAATAGATGAAAATTGTTGCCATCTATTCCAATTTCTTCTAATAATTTCCTATGTGCGGTTGCGATTAAGCACTGATCTTCTGGTTCTCTTTCTCCGCTTGGGTAAGCCCAAGTTCCTTCGGGAGAGTGTCGAATAAGCAAAAAGCGATTTTGATTTTGGAGAATTACTAAAACTACATCGATCATTTATTACACCCCTTTATGTTAAAACGGGGGCACTGTCATATAATTATACACCATTTATCTACTATCGCCGTCTCCTCGTAGTGTATTGCGATTTTTACGACTTAATAGTTTTTCTATGTTAAGATCGCATATTTCTTCTATAGATAAGCCACAAGCTTGATAAGCGATTGCTTTGATACACTGCAATATTGATGATAGGCCAGATGTTATGTTTACATAATATGGATATTTGCGTTCATGATTTCTGTTATGGCTATAGTACCATTGTTCGACTGATTTTGCTACTTCCGCCGATAAGCAGAAAAGGTGAATAGCAATTCTTGGTAAATCAAAATTTCTAACATGTTCTGCGGCTCTGTATCCCCCCATTATGTAAAGCATATCTATTTCTGCCATGATTTCTGAACAAATTGTGGCAACATACCACATTATGTCCCCTAATTCCATGGCGATTGTTTTTTTACGTTCGGTGGTTATTATATTATTGTCATCGCGAATAAGTTTTTTTATTTTTTCACATATTTCTCCACATTCTCCCATCAATCCAAGGGTTGGATATAACATATTCCTACCGATATCCGGGTAGATTGCCGTAATTTTGGTCTGTTTTTGGTATTCGCTTAGATTCATTTTTCTTCTATTTCGTATTCATTTTCTATTTCATGTTTAGTGCTTGTCATTCCAGGAGTCCACTTGTCATTTTGAGTGTTTGTTGCAAAGAATTTGTATGGGTCGTCCAATCTTTCCATCACCCAATCAGCGAAACCATAAGAAACAGCTTGTTCGGCACTTAGTACCGTGTCGTGTGAACACATATTTTCAATTTTATCCAACGTAATTCGTGGTCTAGCTGCTCGCATTCTACTATAATAAATGCTGTATAGCTGTTTTCTTGTCTTAATGCTATATTTTATCCAAGCTTCAACTGCTTTACATGTACCGGACTCTGTTATATCTCCGTCATGAATCATAAAGACACAGTTTGGCGCGATGATACGTGAATCGCATGCTTGAAAAATAACCGATCCCATACTGGTAGCATATCCCCATGCTATACCATAAACATGGCAACGGGACATACGAATTGCATCAAACATAGCCATACCGTGATACCAATTTCCTCCAATATTATTCATATGAACAATTATAGGTTTATTGGAAATATTGCTTAGGTGAATCATGGCTTTCAGAAAAAATTCCGCCATACGACAATCGGTTCCAGATTCACCCTCTTCGTTTTCTGTTCCGGCTGTTTGTGAGCCCACGTAAATCAACCTCTGGGAAGGTAAATAATTAAAATCGAATAAACGATCTACGTCTTCCTTTATCCGTGACACTACATTATTTCTCCGCTTGTTATATAATCAAGTAGCACATCTAAACTGCAAAATCGACATACTTTTTTTGCATCGCTGCCGCATTTGGGACAAAGTGATTTAATTGGAAAAGTATACGCGAACTGTGTTAAAATCTTTTCAGAACATTCATCGCAGACACAAATTCCGGATAAGATTATTTTGACATTTGCCCTTTTTTTGCAACAGACATCACAAAGAATTGTATCATGTTTTTGAGATTGCTTGGGCAATTTTGTCAACAACCATTTCATAATGCGAAAAATATAAGTCCACATAGTCTCCTCTTGTCCAAGTATATCCATCCAGTAGATTAGGATCGCTACGAATAATATCAGCTATATGGGGAAGTTCAAGGCACAGTTGATCCCTAAAGGCCAATAAATTTCTGTAATATTTTAGATCGAAAACAATATCGCTGCCCACTATTCTTTTGATACGACCACTTTTACCATCTGGCATTTTGTTAATTTTTTCAATGGCTTCTTTTTTGCCCAGAATAATAGCTTGCTTCCAGTTTTCTAAAATTATTTTTATTTTAGTTGAATTTACCATTGGATACTTTGTCCGTAATTTTGTTGAATCATAATTTAAGCCATTACAAATATCACATCGAAAATTTTTCGTAACTTACATTCAAATATTCTGCTGTCACACCTATGATTGGTTCGCTTATTTCGATGCCCACACAGTCTAGGCCAAGTCGTTGACACACTATTGCGGTAGTACCACTTCCCAAGAATGGATCAAGAACACAACCATCCGGACAACAGTGTCCCTTTATTATTCGTTCCACCAGGGCTTCTGGAAGTTGTGTTGGACAGTGGTTCCTTCGTTCCTTAAAAGTCCCACAAATACGAGAGAACTCCCATACGTTAGGCGGCATTTTCCCGTCTTGGGAGGCTCGTTTGTCTTTATACTTTGTTTGTCGAGCACTGGGAACTTTGATTTGTTCTGGTCGCACATAGTCAGAATTAAGCCAGTAGATGGGACGATAGCATAAGGCGTATTTGCCTTTGCTTGTCTGATCTTGTCCGAAGGTATAATACCATTGCAATCTTTGAATCAATGAAATTTTTAGAGTATTTATAGTATTTTCTACTTCTCTGGTCCATTTTTCATTGAAAGTAAAAAAGATAGGCCCTTCAGTTAGGTTGGCCATTGTTTTGAGCCAAAGTTCAAGATTAGTTCTATATTCCTGTGTCGTTTGATTGTCTTTGAAGCCATTGTATTTAAGACCAATATTATCTGGTGGGTCTGCAACAATTAAGTCGATTTTATCGATTATCGGGGTTTTTTCAAATTTTCCATGAATTAATTTAATCATATTTTGTTTTCAATTCTATTCGTCTATGAATTGGTTTGCATTTTTGTTGTGGTTGAATGGGTTTGTCTCCGTCAGGACGCAGCATGCGTTTTCTCATGGTTTCCAAGGCATTTTCAGGTTTTGAAGGTGTTTCACTATCGATCCCATTAATCCCCTGTTTTTTGAAGACCGCGATAGCTTCTTGAGCTTTTTCATTGTTTTTATATTGACCAAGAACATTGCCTGTTGGGATATGGATAACAGAATATGGTTGGATATATGGCAGGGTATTTTTACGAATAGCAAAATCAGACATAACATCATGTTATACGTTTAAAATCACTATTTGTTTAGAAAAAAAAGAAAAATGGAACATTTTGTACGAAAAAGCACTGTATAATACTATGGAGAGATGTTATCGGACTGTGTATAATTAAAAGAGGTGATAAAATGAGTAAATATGAAGTTACGCAAGTGGATGTAGATTTAATAGCGAAGGGTAGCGAAGAGGTGGAAGTTCAGGTGAGCGAAGACCTTGTTCAGGATGATCCTGATCCTAAAGTTGGTAAAGATATTGTTGAGCAAGCTTTGAAAAATTGCGAAGGAGATAATAATGGTATCGCAGGCTCTGTTGGATGAAGCATATCCGATCATTGCGCGGATAGCCGGTATTCGTAGTAAGAATGGAGCTTTTGCGTATTATACGAACGAGGACATTTCACAAGAAGTTTGGTCTATGTGTCTTGACGCTTTGGATAGATATGATAGGTCTGTAGGTCCGCTGGAGAACTACTTAGTGAAGCACGTGTCTAATCGTCTCAAGAATTTGAAACGAGATAAATATTTTCGTCCAGGATCGGATTTGGCCACATCTGGTCATGCACATGTTCGCATTAGTCTTGTCAACGCATTGCCTTTGGATGCTGAGAATGCCGATTCTGGATGTGTTATTCTTGGGTGTAGCTCTGCTCCTGTTAATCCGTTAGAACGTGTTATTTGTAATGAATCGATGGAGTATCTGAGAAAAAATCTTCCTAGTGGACTTGCAGATTATTTTGATGATATTATAAATGGTAATAAAATTAGCAAAATTTTGATGGATGAAATTCAATGCAAGGTCGTTAAGCTTTTAGAAGAAAGGGGCGACGATGGCTAAATTTCGTCGTTTGGCGAACGATCCTCAAGCAATCAAGGTATTCGAAGATGGTTTGCGACAAGGATTGACCGACAAACAAATACAAAATGCTTTATTGGATGCGTGCCATTATCGTTGGAATATAGATACTATCGCTAAAAGGCGAAGAGGTTTGGGAATAATCAAAAAGACTGGGGAGCCAGCTAATATAGAATTGTCTGATGCCCCCATGCTGGGCAGTCCACGGCCAGGTATGGATGAGTTTGAAAAGGCCCAATGGTTTAGAGCCCAGTTTAAAAAAACACATCTTTATCAAACAATTCGTCAACAATTTGAATCCCATGAAGTTGATGTGTACATAGAAGATTATGGCAATTTATGCTGTCAGTTCGAAGATATCGTACTGAGTGAATTTTTCCAAATTGACGATTTTTTGAAGCATCGTATTTTGGTAGATAGACAACTTATATTGGTCAAATCATTGCAACAGCAAATAGCTGATTCACAAGAATGGTTTAGACAAAATCCTAAAAAAGAGGATGAAGATAAGGATTTTATCAAATATCGTATAATGCAACAGAGACAATTAGAAGACAGGTATAGATATCTTAAGAGCGCCAATGATCGATATGATGCTTTGGTTAAAGAGCGACAGAAAACTTATAGTAGCTTGGCCGCTACTCGTAAGGACCGTTTAGACGAACTTAGAGGTGGAAAAGAAACCTTTTTTGCTCTTGTGTCATCTTTACAGCACTCTCAAGATGAGAGAAATCGTCAGGGAAGGTATGCGCAACTTACGAAACTTGCTGCTAATGATGTTAGAAATATTTTTCGTACACCACAGGAGTTTCCTGATGGTACTGTGGCTCCTATTATTATGGACGAAAAAACTAATTTTGGAGAAGAAAATTAATGAATATGGTGGCACTGTATATTTCTAGGCCAGGAATGGCTTATAGTGTATTACAAAGAGGATATGTAGATAGTCTTCGTGCGGCAGGTTGGAAAGTTTTGATTACTGATCTTCAGACTAAGTTAGGTTGTCGCCAATTGATTGAGTCACATAATATTAATCTAATTTTTACCCATTCTAGGTATGGTATCCGCCAGTTGCCAATAGATACAATTAATAATCGCAATATTTCTGTAGTTGTTAATATTTTGCCATTTAATGGAAGGGACGGTGCTCACACAGACGAAGCGGCAATTCTCAGTAAGATAAAATTCGTAGTAGCACATACACAGTTAGAAACGGATGTATGGTCCGATCATCTAAAAGGTTGGTTCAACACATCTTTCCCACTGATTCACTCACCTTTGGCCGGTAATATAATTACAGCCTTACCCACTGATTGTAGTTCATTAACCGATGTGGTGTTGGTGGCGAATTTGCGACATCGTCTTGTAGTAATGAAAAAACTAATCATTCCTCTGTTCAAGCAACTAGATATATTAGATTATTCATATCAAATTTTTGGAGATGAGTTATGGACAGAGACGGGATTAAATTATAATGGTCCACTTTCAACTGATAAATTGGCTCAAGTTTATGCTACTGCAAAGGTGTGCCCTAATATTCATACACAACAACAGGTAGAGGAAAAAACATCTATTAATGAACGGCTTTTTACAATACCTCTCTGTGGGGGATATCAAATTGTTAACAGCCCGTTAGCAACTACATATTTGGGAAAACATATCACAGTTGCATCTCGAACTAGTGATTTTATTGTTCACACCATTAATGCTATCGAAAATGCTGACCATAGACGTGAACAGATTCGTGGTGCAATGGAACACATTGCGCACAATCACACTTATTTTAATCGTTTATTCAGTATTTTTTGTTCGTTGGGAAAATCTGATTGGGCCGATAGCATAAAAAAAACTGGATACGATTTAGCTATTAAACATTGCTGGGAAATGCGGGCGAGATTAAGTGCTGAAGAGAGAGGTGTGCCATGGGCAAAATCTTCTGTCTAGCAAAACAAAGGAGAACATGAATGGGGAAAAATTCAAAACAACGTAGTTTTCATAAAAGAGTTGATGGGGTTACCATGCCTATTCGACGCAAAAGATCAAGATGGGGAAGGAACTGGCCGTGTTTATGTGGAAGTAATAAAAAGTACAAGCACTGTTGTATGGATCATATCCAAGCCTTGGATAGTGGTGATCAAAATGCTATCGTAACACCTATCCCGGAAGAGATGATCGTCGATATAGAGAAACTTAAGTTAAAAAGAGAGGAAAATAATGATTAAATCTGCTTTGATCACAGGAGTTGTTGGTCAAGATGGTTCATATTTGGCCGAATTATTGTTAGACAAGGGGTATAAAGTTTACGGTCTAATTCGTCGTTCATCTGTTAATACCAAAGAACGAATAGTCCATTTGCTTGATAATTCATCATTTGAACTTATTGAGGGAGACGTAACAGATGCGACCTGTATACATCGACTGGTTTCTGGAATTATGCCAGATGAGATTTATAATTTAGCAGCGATGAGCCATGTGGGTACTTCTTTTGACCAACCAGTAACTACTTGTCAAATTAATGCATTGGGGCCGCTATATATCTTAGAAGTTATTCGTCAAACTTCTCCAAAAACACGATTTTATCAAGCTTCTACCAGTGAGTTAATGGGAGATACCAAAGTCGCATTCCAAAACGAAAAGACCCCATTTAATCCCAACTCGCCCTATGCCGTTGCTAAATTAGCTGCTCATAATTATACTGCCCTTTATCGTCGTGCTTATAATATTTATGCGTGTGGGGGGATATTATTTAATCATGAGAGTCCACGTCGTGGGGAAACTTTTGTAACTCGCAAGATTACTCGATATGTCGCTTCATTGTGGAATTGGATAAATATTAACGGTTGTATCCCTCAAAGTGGTATCGATGTACCACCTTTGGTTCTCGGAAATATAGAGGCCAAAAGGGATTGGTCACATGCGAAAGATATGGTTTTTGGTATGTGGTTAATGTTACAACAAGACATACCAGAAGATTATGTTCTTGGTTCAGGAGAAACCCATGCTGTTAAAGATTTTTTGAAGATTGCATTCAGCATTATTGATTTAGATTATAGCGAATATGTAGTTATTGATCCTAAATATTATAGGCCAGTTGATGTAAATTTATTATGTGCCGATGCATCGAAAGCACGAAAACAATTGGGTTGGAAACCCAAGATTAATTTTGAACAACTAATTGATTGTATGGTTCGGAGCGATTACAAAAAAATATCTGGAAAGGAGATGTAATGTCGAAACTTGTTCTGCCGACCTATACGGTCGTACGCGATACTCGGGAACAACTTGGACATGGCTGGACTTTCGATGCTCATCTTCCTGAACGCCGCGCTCCGAGATGTGCGGGGACGGTTGTTGATACTTTAGAAACTGGTGATTATAGTCTAGTTGGTTACACAGACATATTGGCTATAGAACGAAAATGTGGTTTCGCTGAACTTTGGGTAAATTATAGCAGTAAGAGACGAATAGCATTCGAAAATGAAATGGGGCGAATGTCTCAGCTTAAATACGCCTATATTATTGTTGAATCTTCTATTACTCCAGATACATTAGATTTGTCACCTCCACAGTTCACTAAGGGTGTACCAGGAACATCTCTGGTTCGTTGGTTAATGTCTCTTACTATTAAATATGGGGTGCAGTTTATTCCTGCGGGACAATGTGGTAGAAAAATTGCTCAACTAATCTTTGAAGAAGTCGTGCGAGTGGAAAGAGATCGTTGGGTTTCGAAAGGGGATTATTTTGGCCGCTAATACGGCAGAATTACAAGATTTGTTGTACGGAGAGCAAGGCCGCTATGGTTATCTCTTTCCTTATAGAAATCGTGTTCCAACAATTAAACATCATATTTTTACAGATTTAAAGAAATCACGACGAACACTCGATCAAGAAGTGGTAGAAAGAATGCTTGATCTAAATAACATTGGCTGGACCGCCAAGGTTGTTCTGAATCTTGATCTTTTTCCGCTTCAGATAGCTATATTACAAATGTTGTGGAATACTCCATTTCCAATGTTGGTGGCTGCGCGTGGAGGAGCTAAATCTTTTTCTTTAGCTGTATATGCAATTTTGCGAGCTTTATTGGACCCAGGATCAAAAGTTGTAATTATTGGTGCAGGTTTAAGACAGGCTCGTCTAGTTTTTAGTTACATAGAAACCATATGGAACAATGCCCCCGTTTTAAGAGACATTGTTGGCAGTAAGAAAAACGCTGGTCCTCGGCAAAATGTGGACCTTTGTTACTTTAGAATCGGTGACAGTATAATTACGGCTCTGCCTCTCGGCGATGGCTGCGTATCCAAACATTCGTTGCTTACTTACGACGATGGTTTTGACATTATATCGAGAGATTATCTCAATAATCAACATGATAAAAGCATTATATACAAACACCGGCAAATATGGGGGAATAAATCATTTCGACAAACGGACGAATCATATTGCAATGGCAAATCGCAAACAAAAAAAATTAGAACACATCATGGATTTGAAATTGAGGGAACACATAACCATAAATTGAAAATTGTTCGAGATAAACAAGTTCAATGGATTCGAATGGATGAAATGCAAATTGGCGACAGAATTCTTTTAGATCGCTCCGTTCGATGGCATCGTGGACAAACAGATATCACAGAAAAAGAGGCTTACGCTATTGGTCTTTTGATAGGAGTTAGAACAAAAGATAAACAATTTCCCGCCGCCATTCTTAAGTCATCTCGTAAAGTAACATCGGCATTTATTTCTGGACTTTTCGATAGTGACGGCAATATTCAAGTGCAAACCAGCAAGGGCGGCACCAGCATAGCCATTGGCTTTACGAATACCAGCAAGGAATTAGTCATACAACTTCAATATATTCTTCTTCATTATGGGATAGTTGCCCATGTTTGTTCCAGGAAGAGAGATGAGAAATGGGAAAGATGTTATGAATTATTGATAACAGGCGAAGATGTGCTCATTTTTGCTAACAAAATAGGGTTTAGATTGAAGCGGAAACAAAATGAGCTATTCGCAGGGATTGCCAAGAAAAAACGCTGGATGGATCAAAAAGATGATATTCCAAATATCTTAGAGACCATGATAGATATAGCAAAAAACAATATGATCCCGTGGATAAGTAAAGATAATCAACAAGTGTGTGCGGGACATCTCAAAGACAAGAAGACCGCCAGTCGTCCATTGGTAGAAAAATTTATAAGAGTGTATGGCCACATAGACGATCCTCGTATTGCCCACATTCGTTGTCTTGCTGATCCCGACATTTATTATGATGAAATAATATCTATAGAAGATTCGGAATGTGTCACTTTTGATGTTCATGTGCCAGATGGACACGAATATTGTGCCGGAGGATTCTATAGTCACAATACTAAAATTCGTGGATTTCGTGCCACTTCCATTTTATGTGATGAATTCGCGTGTTTGATTGGTCAAACTCCATTGACTTACGCCGACAAATTTGGGTGCATTTCGGATGGTCATGATTTATCGAATGTTAAGAAACAAACATTTAACAGAGAAACACAGATTTGGGGCAATGGTCTATTTAGAAAATCTACACAAACATATTGTAACGGTATACATGACACTAAAAAAATATTGACAGGTAGAGGTAGAGTTATAGAAGGAACCCATAATCATATGATTCGTGTATTGAGAAATTATTCCTTAGAGTGGACAAGATTGGATGCAATAGAAATTGGCGATTATGTACCTGTTGATCGTTCGTGGAGGTGGCATAGTGGACAAACAGACGTAACAAAGAATGAGGCTTACGCTATCGGCCTATTAGTAGGGGATGGCAATTATACAAGAAGGGGGCTCACTGGTTATTGCAGTTATGATCAACAGCTACTTGATGCTATGACGGCATTTGGCAACTTTACTGTTCGCCGCACTAAGCCTTATGAAATGATTATGCATGGTGTTCAAAAACAACAACAGTTATTCGATAGATATGGATTTAAGTTTGCATATGCTCACGAAAAAATGTGGCCAACAGCAATCCTTGGTTCGTCTAGGGACATAGTTACCGCCTTTATTCAGGGGCTTATGGACACCGATGGTCACGTGCAACGGATTAAACTTTATAATGATTCATATGGATGTATGGTTAGATTCGCAAGTACGAGTAAGTCCTTAGTAGATAACTTACAATATATTTTATTGCATTATGGAATCATTTCTCATGTTTATCATACTACTGGTTTTAGAAAAAGGCCGTTATACGTGTTAACCATTAGTGGGACCAACGTTAAACTGTTTTATGAGTACATTGGTTTTAGATTAGTAAGAAAACAAAAAATCTTACAAAATGTAATAGATCATAAGAGATTGTGGAAAGACAATGTTGATTATATTCCCGATATTAAAAATATGATTTTATCTATTATTTCTGATTATGGACCATTAAAAGGTTGCCATAAATCTAAGCGGTGGGATTTCGCAACGCTGAGCAGGGTTAAGCACATTTCAAGAGAGAGGGCTACACAGTTTTTAGACTATTATGGACATCTTGATGACAAAAGAATATCTACAATCCGTTCTTTAGCAAATGGTGATTATTATTACGATCGTGTTACCTCTATTTCTAACGGTAGATGTGTAACGTATGATACATATGTACCAGATGGTAATGAATATTGTGCGAATGGATTTTACAGTCACAATAGCATTCCGTCGGATATATTTGATATAGTGGTTCGAGGTTTTGCTGCAACAACTAAAACCCCCATAGACGAAGCGAGACGCCTTGCTTTTGAAAGAGACCTCGATAAACTCAATTTTCCCTCCGATATTAAACACACTCTTGTGAAAAATGGTGGTAAAATGCGGGGTAATCAAATTGTTTATTCTGGTACGGCTTATTATGCTTTTAATCATTTTGCCAAGCGATATGAGATGTGGCAAGATATTATTAAAAGCAAAGGCGATCCAGAAAAGATATCACAAATTTTTGGTGGTGATAATTTGATTCCAGAAGGCTTTGATTACCGCGATTATGCTGTTATACGAATTCCATATAATCATTTACCAGATGGTCTTCTCGACCAAAGACAATTAGCACATGCAAAAGCTATTCTTCCGCGTAATATTTTTCTTATGGAGCACGGTGCGATTTTTGTTAAAGATTCGGATGGTTTTTTCCCCCGTAGTTTAATCGAAGGATGTACCGTTGGACCGAATAAGCCTATTGAAACTCCTGATGGTGCGATTACTTTTACGCCTTTAATGAGGGGGCAGAAAAATTGTAAATATGTTGCAGGAATCGATCCTGCTGCCGAAAGAGATAATCTAGCTATTGTTGTGGAAGAGGTTTGGGCGAATCATTCTCGGGTGGTCTATTGTTGGGCTGTAAATAAAAAAGAATTTATTAATCGTAAGAAAAAAGGGTTAATCACGGAAGACGATTATTACGCTTATTGTTGTGCTCGGATTCGTGAGATTACTCAATTGTTCAACTTAATTCGAATTGAAATGGATAGTCAAGGTGGTGGTTATGCCATAGCAGAAATGCTTCGTAGCAAAAAACTGCTAGACAAAGAAAAGGGGGATTTTCCGATTTATGAGGTTATTGATTTTAACGATCCTAAGTCTACCGACGGAGAGATCGATGGACGACATATTTTACATCTTGTGAAACCAAGTTCGGAATTTAATCAAGAAGCTAACATAGCTCTTCATAAAGGCCTAGAAACTCGTTCTTTATTGTTTCCAGCTTTTGATAGCGTCAAAATGTATGCTGCGATCGAGGCAGAAAAAGCTGCTGGTATTCTTTTTGACACTTTTGAAGAAAATGTGTTTAATTTAGAAGAACTTAAAAATGAGCTTTGTACTATTCAGATGAGTGAGACGGCGACAGGTAAAGAAAAGTTCGATACTCCACAAGTGGTTCAGCCCGGTGCTATTGAGGGTCGCAGTCGTAAGGGGAGACTTCGTAAAGATCGTTATACAGCATTATTGTTGTCATATAAATATATTTACGATACAGACATAGCTCCAGATAATGCCATTGATTATGAAAATGTGGTTGGTAATTTTGAGAAGCGGACCAAAGTTCCTAAAGATGAACCGCTTTATAGGGGGCCGGGAGTCGGTAGGATGCGAAATAGTGAATATACTCGTGGTGGCGGTTCTTTTGGGGCGGTAAAACGAAGCAAGAAAATTTTGTAGTGGTGTATAATCACATTGCAATTGAATTGTAATGTCATCAATTATATAAGGAATAAAAATGGATAAAGAAACACAGGCGATAGAGCAATTGTATACCAGAGGAGAAGAGAATTTTGCCAATTATGCCTTGGCCAAAATCTGTCATGCAAATCAAGGCATGCCCCACAGAACAATTGCATCTGATGTCAATCTTAGGTCGGGACATAATCGCTACGATTATGATTCCCATAGACCGAGCGATAAAATTCCCACTGAACATGCTAAAATTTTAAGTGCATGCCAAGCTGTTTATCGCAAAGTGGGTATGGTTCGCAACGTTATCGATATGATGACCGATTTTGCTTCAGAAGGATTGGAATTACAACACCCTATTAAGTCACAAGAAAAATTTTATCGTGAATGGGCCAAAAGAGTTAATTTATCTGGTCGGGCACATGATTTTATGAAATTACTTATGCGAGACGCCAACGTGATTGTTCGTCGAAAAAATGCACTTATTACCAAATCGGCGACAAAAGAAATGTCGAAAAGTATTGTCTCGACTTTGATCGATGAAACCAAGGTTTTTGATTCTCCCGAAAAAATCAAAACTCTTAAAGAAAAGGTTAGGAAAAATGAGATTCCTTGGAAATACACATTTCTTTCGCCAGTTATAATTGAAAAGATCGGTGGGGAAATAGGTAAATTTTTTGGTTCCGATGCTTTGGGGATGCGTATTCCAGCGCACTTGTCCAACGCCATTAAAAGGCCCAAAACTACTGTTGAGAAGGAATTTGTAAAAAAATTACCTCCAGAGATTGTTTTAGCTGCTCGCAAAAATGGGGTTTTAGTCAAGCTAGATATGGACAAAATATATGTCGATTACTATAAAAAAGACGATTGGGAGGATTGGGGAACGCCGTTTTTGTATGGTGTGCTCGAAGATATTATGTTCAAGGAAAAAATGAGATTGGCCGATATGGCAGCACTCGATGGTGTTATTAACGTGGTGCGATTATGGAAACTGGGTAAATCAGACAAGGAAATTTTACCGACTTCTGCTTGTGTAGATAAATTAATCGGAATTCTTCAGCACAATGTTGGTGGTGGAGTAATGGACCTTGTATGGGATGACATGATTGATCTCCAGGTTGAATATCCACCGACAGATAAAATTCTTGGAATAGAGAAATACAAAGGTGTTAACGCCGATATTGTTCGTGGATTAGGAATTCCCGATTCATTGGTCGGTGGCGCAGATTTGGGTACACGAAATGCTCAATCTGCTTTTGTACAATTGAAAACATTGGTTGAGCGCCTAGAATATGTGAGAAGTCGCGCTATTCGTTGGATGGAGAATGAATTACGACTGGTTGCCAATGCTATGGGATTTAAAAATATTCCTGCGATTAATTTTGGTAATATGTCTTTGAGAGACGAGGCCGCAGAAAAACAATTAATAATTCAATTGTTAGATCGTGGCATTATATCATCTGAGAAAACTACTGAAGTTTTTGGCGTTAATTATATGATTGAGCTTGAAAGAATGAAATCCGAACAAGATATTAGAACAAATAATCCGGGTGTGTTGGAAAAATCCAATCCCTATAATAGGCCATTTTCTCTTCTGGATAAACAGAACGATCTTGCGATTAAATTAGAAAAGGTTAAACGGGGTCGTGACAGTGATGGTAATGGCGATAGTGGCGGCGATAATCCGAATGGGGATCAACCCAAGGATGATGGGGATAATTCTTCGGGAAGACCACCATCAACCAAAGATACTGGACCAAGAGACGTAAGAACTCCTAAGTCCTTTTCTGTATTACAAGTCGTTGCAAATGATTTTTTAGAACAGATCGATCTTTTGGTGGATGATTCATATTTGAAAAAGAACAATGTTAAAAATATGCGATCTCTCACTAAGGCTCAGCGAATTGAATTAGAAGGAGTCAAACGCAGTATCTTGTCTGTCTTGCGATTCGGCGATAAGATAACAAAAAAACTTGTGTATGAAAAGTTGAATACGAAAGGGAATGTGATTCATCGTATGGAGGTTTGTTTTGGTAATTTTGTGTCTGAGTTCGTTGCAACAACTCAGAAGGAACCCACTATTAAAGAACGTAGGCTTTTGACCGCTATGGCGTGGGCCACTATTTTATCGGAAAGAGGTTAATTTTATGGATTTTGATCAAATGTTTAATTTGTTGGCGACATATGGAGACAGAAGTTTTCCAGATGCTGCTTTTATTATAGAAAAGGGTGCTGAAAAAGATAAAAATGGTAAGACTTTACAAAAATTCAGACATCTTCCTCATCATAATAAAAGTGTTACTTCTGCTACGGATAATGGGAGCGTAGATGTCCCTCATTTGAGAAATGCTTTGGCTCGCGTTAATCAAACGAAGCCGATTAAGGAAAGTGCCGCTAATTTTAGAAAACGGGCTAAGTCGCACTTACAATCGCATGCCCGTGCGGTACTTAAAAGTTATAAAGCTAAAGGATCGGTAACTTTTGAGCAACAGGAATTTGTGGAATTTTGTGTTTCGATAGGTATAATTGAAAAGGGAGAATAGTTATGGCGATAGTTAATGTTTCGTTGGATACGCAAACTCGACAGGTTGTTCTTACTGTTAATGGCGTATTGGTTCCTGCGCACGAATGTTCAATTACAAAATATGTGTATGATGGTGATGGAGAAGAGGTGGCGTTTTCTTATACGCTTGAAAATGTTGATGGAAATGGAATGAAAGAAAGACGGCAATACTATCTTCCTTCTCCAGAAGAATTGGCTACCAAAGCTCACGATGGATTAGATGATAAAGGAATCGCGTCTAGGATTCTTCATAATGATGATCGGGCTAAAGCTGATGTAATTAATTTTTTGAATCAACGACGGCTATGAAAGATCATTTTATGAGTTTATTTTTGTATAATTTTTGTTAATAATTGTGTATAATTTAAATGATGGAGGATTTTGAATGCGCATATATAAAACAGAACAAAATGATGGTATTAATTTGACCAACAACGCTTCTGTTGTATGTCAAGTTCAACTTGGAGAAAAGGCTAATATTTTTGACGATACTTCCATTGCAGACCTTATGTCGCAATTCGATCAAGTTCAAACGGTTGAACAATTGCTTGGTCAAGACCAGCCAGATTTATCATTGATTGTAGCAATTATGGTTAGTACTGGTTGGAATAAGAACGACGACATTTTTCTTCCCGAAGAAGTTTGGAAGGCTCGTAATTCACCGCTGCATAAGCCTTTAAATGATAATCATGATGCAAGACGGATTCTTGGGCATATTGTTAAGAGTCGTGCAATTGATAAATTTGGAAATGAAGTTGAACTCGGTGAAGGGGAAGCTCCGCCAGCAGAGTTTGATATCGAAGTTGCGGGTGTTCTTTATAAAGCATTTCCAGAATTATCCGGAAGAATTGAGGAAATTATTGCTAAAGCCAAGATAGGTGAAATGTTTGTTTCTGTAGAGGCATGGTTTACTGATTTTAATTACGGTATTGTTGATTCGGCTACCGGATCAACTAAAATAATTGAAAGGACTGAAAAAACTGCCTTTTTGACTAAATATTTACGAGCTTATAGCGGTATTGGTGAATATCGGGGATATCGAATTGGTCGTGTGCTTAAAAATATTTTATTTGGGGCGCAGGGTTTTGTAGAGAAACCGGCGAATCCAGAATCAGTAATCAAAGTAGCGGCTAACCAGATGGTCGCTTCTAATGTTTTCGAGGATATTAAGTTGAGTGAAATACCGGAAGGAGGTGTAGAGAGTATGGAAAAAGAACTCAAAGAACTTCAGGAAAAACTTGATCAGGCAGAAGCAAGCTTGAAAAGTAAGGAAGCAGAACTTGTTGATGTTCGTACTACTCTTGCTGAGTTGCAGGAGAAAAATTTGGAAACACAAGTAGAGGAATTGACAACTAAGATAGCAGAGGCTTCAAATAGAGTAGAAGTTGTTGAAGGTGATAAGGAAAAGCTTCAGAAGGCATTTGACGAAGCTACTGCTCGTGCAGAGAAAGTTGAAATGGAACTTACTGAAATTCGTAAAAACGAAGCGGCTCGTAATCGTTTAACAAAATTATCGGAAGTTAAAACGATTGTAGACGAAGATGCTACATTAGCAGAGCTTCGTGAAATGACTGACGAGACGTTTGCTACAGTTTTGAAGTATGCTGGAGAAATTAAAGTAGAGAAATCGGATAACAAGGATGATACTACGGGGAAAGATGTAATACACGCAGAAATAGTTCTGGACAACGTGGAGCCAGAAAATAGTGCTGATTTTATTGCATCTGATGATGTGGAACAATCAGAAGTGGAACAATGGCTAGCAACGGCACAGGCGCTCTGTGGTCGAAGCGAAGAGGAGAAAGATTAAGGGGGTGAGCACAAATGGCTTTAAAACCAGATCGTGAGTACAATGAGGTCACTGATATTACTAATTTTTGGAGTACTGGGCAGACGACAGCGGAAAAGGGCGGCGTTGCTTCGCAATCCGGTTCCAGCACCGGTGTTGGACTGGATGATTCAGGTATTACCGTTGCATATCTTGTTGATCCATCGGGTGCCATCGCGAAGGGTGTTCTATTGCAGACCGTAAATCCGGCAATGAGCACAACTCGTGATTTTATCAACTATGAAAATGGTGAAATTCGCGCGGGTACAAAGTGTACTCTTGTGAAAAAGGGGTTTGTGGTTACTGATATGATTACCGGTACTGCGCCAACTGCTGGTGCAGCGGCATATCTAGCTGCAAGCGGGTTGATTAGTGCCACTCAAGCGACAAGTGCGCCGCAGGTGGGTAGGTTTGAAACTGCGCAAGATGCTAATGGGTTTGCACGAGTTTCGATTGATATTACTTAAGGAGGTGAAGAAACAATGAAACGTAGTAAAGTTGTAAAACCAACCGCCGAACAAGTAGAATTGTTACGTCGGACAGGCTCTCCCAATAAATCCGAAGCCATGGAGGCGATGCACGCTTTAGCTCAGGCACTACAGGTACCGCTGCGTTCAGCACTACTTGATGGCGACATCTTGGGTGGGATTTTCGCTTCTGAAATTCTCGATCCAGGTGCAACTGCTGAGTATCCGCTGGATTTCTATCAGACTGGGCAAGAAAATGACTATGTTGCATACCAGATTCCGAGCGAAGGGGCGCTACCTCAACGAACTATCTCTGGGGATGCTGTAACGATTAGTACTTATGATGTAGGTAATGCAATCGATTGGCCTCTAAAGTATTCTACTTCTGCACGATGGGATATTGTTGCTCGTGCAATGGAAGTTATGGAGGCTGGATTTGTTAAGAAAATGAACACGGACGGCTGGAGAGTTATTATTGCCGCTGGTGTCGGTCGTACTGATTACGCTGGTGGTGCGCCATTGGTGTATGATAGTGCCGCAACGGCGGGTCAATTTACGAAGCGTCTTGTGTCTTTGATGAAAACCAGCATGACTCGTCTTGCTGGTGGAAATACTGCAACACTTAAAAGAGGCCGTTTAACTGATTTGTATATTAGTCCAGAAGCTTTAGAAGACATTCGGGAATGGGATCGAGATGAAGTTGATGATTTGACTCGCAGAGAGATTTTACTTGCTGACGAAGGTGGTAGTTTGATGGCCCGTATTTATGGGGTCAATTTACATCCACTAGACGAACTTGGTGTCGGCCAAGAATTTCAGGCATATTTTGATACGTTGGGTCTTAGCGTAGGCACTAGCGACGAAGAAATTGTTGTGGGCCTTGACCTATCCCATAGAAATTCGTTCGTGATGCCTATTAAGCGTCAGTTGGCAATTTTCGAGGATGATATGTTGCACAGGCGTCAGAAAGCTGGTTTTTATGGATGGCAGGAGCACGGTTTTGCATCCCTCGACGGACGCAGGGTTTTGCTCGGATCATTCTAAACTATTGTAAACAAAGAACTTATGTTCTTTGATCAAGCACGGGAGGGAAGATGAAAATCTTCTCTCTCTTTTTTTATTTCAAAATTTTCCATAAAATCCTAAACAAACGGTTGTTTGGAACGTATAACTCTCTAAGAAGGGAGGTGTGTATGGCTCATAAAAAATTGTTTGATTTAGATAAAGCTACTTCGTTATATCAGAACGACGGGCTGTCTACATCAAAGATAGCTAAACAACTTGGAGTACATCTTCAAACAATCATTAACAGATTCAAAGAAGCTGGGATTCCTTTGAGACCGCAGGGACAAGCTCCGAATTCCATTGATCCTAAAAAAATAGGGTACGACCATAAGGTAAGGAAAATGTCAACCAAAGAAATAGCACAAAAATATTTTATATCAACGTCTCTTGTCCGGAAAAAATTGGCCGAATGTGGAATCAGAGTAAAAAAAACTGGTGGTGCATTCAAAGCAATAGGCATAGACGAAGAAGAATTAAGAAAATTATATCGTGATGAATTTATGACCATGAGAGCATGTGCTAAACATTTTGGCGTTAGTGATTCTGTTATTCGGAGTCGTCTCAAAGGGCTCAAAATAAATATTCGTTCGTGTAGTGAATCTTTGACAGACTCGTCAATAACCAATAGACAGATTGTCGATCTATATTGGGGGCAAAATTTGAGCATAGCGGAGACCGCCAAACAATTAGATAAAAGTGAAAGTTTCGTTAAGTTAAGACTGCAAAAATCAGGGGAGGGAACACGTTCTGTTTCGGCGGGCGCTAGGCTATGGAGGAAAAGCGATGACATTTCCGATGATCAATTGATTTATTTATACGATGTATGCGGCTGGTCGTGTGAAAAAATTTCTGCTTATTTTCATAAAAGCGCTCCATTTACAAGGCATAGATTTATGGCTATCGGCAAAGCTCGACGACAAAGTGTTGGGAAATACAATGGTTCGTGGAAGGGCGGCGTAACTGACATCCGTAATGCCGTTCGTGGTTGTGCTGCTTCTCTCAAGTGGAGAAACGACGCTTTCGCGAAACAACAATACAAAAGTGAGATTTCCAATAGAAAGATCAGGGAATTGAACTGCCATCATATTTACCCATTCCATATAATTCTACGATCCTCGTTAACAAAGCACACACCTTTACCAGATGAATATCGTAGCTTGGCTGTTATTGGTGATCCCAGATTTTATGATGATAATAATAGTTTGGTTGTTTCGAAAGAAGAACACGATAAAATTGAAGAAGGAAAATTAGAGCAATCGCATCCTTGGTGGAAAATTTGGCGAGCATACCCAGACTTCGCTATCAGTCATAGCGATTTAACGGTAAATTATTTTAGGCTATTCAACGATAGCGGCCAAATACAACCAATAGAATATGCTTTACAGACTTCGACGCCCAAAGAAATACGTAGTTTAATTAGATACGAGCATTACTTAGGGACGCTTGTTGGATCAAAACTTATCCTTGTTGCGAAGAGGGGCAATATAATTATTGGCATTGCCACGTTTGGCACGGGAACCAACCGATATATTAAAGATGATACATGGGAGTTGACTCGTTTATGCATTCCCTTCTATGTCGTGCGACCGTTTGCTTGTGAGTTTCTTAACGAATGTTGTACATATATTAAAAATCATTGTTCGCAAATCAAAAGATTGATAGCATTTGCTGATTCTTCTGTCGGGCATAATGGCGGTGTTTATAGGATGGCTGGATGGGAAAAGGGCGGAAGAACTCAACCCAGTTATGCCTACTTCGATCCTACGATATTCAGTCTAAAACACAAGGCGTCTTGCCGAAGAATAAAGGGAATAGATAAAACAGAAAAGGAACTGGCTCAAGAGAGAGGATGGATTCGTATTCCATTGAGTCATAAATACAGATACACTTTAACTTTGTAATGTAAATTTTCGTCATTTCATTTTAGCAATTCTCTAGGGACTGAACCAAATCTATGGTTTTCAGTCCTTTTCTTTTTGGTGTATAATTCTGGTGAAAAGTCTTTTTTGTGGGGGCGATATGTCTTTATCTGATACAAAGGTGAGAGAACTATATGAGCGTGATCGGTTCTGTTGTGCCGATATTGCTCATTTTGATGGTTGCAGTGAAACAAAAATGTACCATAGATTAAAGGCTTTGGGCGTTAAAATCCGGGGAAGATCAGAAGCAAATCAGATTTTTCCCGACCATCTTTTTATAGCACTTTATAATCTGGGACTATCTGCTTCTCAGATCGCTAGGTTATTGGGAGTTCATCCTTCAACTGTAATTAAGAGATTCGGGTCACTCAACTTCCCTTTGCGGTCTCGCAATGTGGCTTCGGCAATCAGATACAATGAAGAAGAATTTCAACGATATTTTATGGTACCAAAAGTTTTAGATGAGTTGAAAAATTATTTGTTGGTGATTTCATGAATGCTATTGCGTCTGGCAATTTGTATATATATAATTGTGTGTCTATAAACACAGTCGATACACCGTCCAATCTCTATGCATGGGGGGACAACACTTATGGTAAATGTGATATCCCATTGCCGAATGGAAGTTATACTGTAGGCACCGGTGGAGATGAACACAGTCTTGGGCTAAAATTAGACGGATCAATCGCAGCATGGGGGAACAACACTCATGGTCAGTGCAATGTGCCTTCTCCTAATACAAATTTTGAGGCGATTTCTGCTGGGTGGATTCACAGTTTAGGTCTTAAGTCTGATACGTCGATAATAGCATGGGGAAACAACTCTCAGGGACAAAGAAATGTTCCTGCACCAAATACGGATTTTATAGCACTTAGTGCTGGTTATTATCATAGTTTGGGAGTTAAATCTGATGGTTCTATTATAACTTGGGGATATAACAACGAAGGTCAATGTGATGTTCCTTCGCCGAATACCGATTTTATAGATGTTGCCGGAGGTTATCTTCATAGTATTGGTTTGAAATCTGATGGTTCGATAGTGTCGTGGGGCTATGATTCTCATGGCCAATGTAGCGATACTCCGTCTAGTGGGGTGTTTTGTAAAGTTGTCGCTGGTCGTAGTTATAATCTCGGTTTGAAATTTGATGGTTCTATTGTGGCGTGGGGAAGTAATATTGAGGGACAATTAAATATTCCATCTCCAAATACAGATTTTGTGGATATCGCAGCGGGGGATACACACGGTTTAGGTTTAAAATCTGATGGATCAGTTGTAGCATGGGGGGATAAGACTTATGGTAAATGTGATATACCTTTGCCGAATGCTGATTTTATAACAATAGGGGCTTCCGTTTCTTGTAGTTTTGGTGTACGGAAACAAACACTAGGTAATTTATTCATCTCTGGTCCGTTACTTGCTACGGTCTCTGGGAATCTATTCGTTAACGGAATGGATAATATTGATGAGTGCAGTGATTTGTCTATCATGGGATCGGACGAAATATCCGAATCTATATCATTATCCACTTTTGCTCCACCACCAGATTTATTTAATATTCGCAATCTTTCTATTTCTGGTCCGCTACCTATTACAACTTCTTGTGATTTATTTATTTATGCTTATTCTGACGATGTTAATTTCTATAATAATCTATACATATGTGGTTGTAAAAGGTTCGGATTACCAATTAGTGGCACAGAATTTAAATATATTGAGAGATTAACTAGGACATCTGATTATCATCCTCAATTGATAGGATCATTTGATCCTGCGATGTCGGGTGTTAATATTTTTGTTTGGGACATCACCGGTGGCGAAAACATTCCAGTTGCAATCACAGACAGTAATTGTTACGCTATAGGTGATACGGGTAAATGGGGATGGTCCACCGAGCACATTCCGTTTTCGGGATATTGTGAACGTCATTATGTATGGCAAATGATGATAACATAGACGGGAGAAATTAACATGATTATCCGTGTGTGGGGAAGAAATAATTATGGACAACTAGATATGCCACCCGAGGCGTTTGGTGATGATTTTGCAGAAGTTGCGGCGGGATGGTACCATACCCTTGCGCGCAAATCAGATGGTTCTTTAATAGCATGGGGATGGAATGATTTTGGTCAAATTGACCTGCCGATACCTAATGAAAATTTTATAAAAATATCAACAGAATTTGCTCATAACGCAGCTTTAACAACTAGTGGCACTGTTGTGTGTTGGGGAAGAGACGATTATGGGCAAGTTAGCGACGCTCCGGTTGGTACCGGTTTTGTGGATGTTTCGGCCGGTAATCGTCATTGTTTAGCTCTTACATCAAGTGGTACTATCGTAGCTTGGGGAATAGACGCTTTTAATCAAGTTAGCCATACCCCAACTGGTTCAAATTTTACACAAGTATGGGCGGGCAGTTTTAGTTCCTTTGCCTTAACTTCCGAAGGATACATAGAAACATGGGGACGGGGCGATTTAAATCAACTAGAAGTGCCGTCACCCAACGAAAATTTTGTGGCAGTAAGATATTGTGCTGGTTTAAAATCTGATGGTACTGTTGTATTATGGGGACCAAAACCCGACTATCCTGGAGCTAGCGAAGATGATAAATACCCCGAAATTCCTATGGTAGTAGCTACAGCACCGAATAATTTTAGAGAAATAATGACAAGTATCTTCGGATGGAGTATAGCCTTAACGAACAATAATGTAATTGTAGTATGGGGTCGTAACGAGTATAATCAATGCGAACCTCCTGCCCCCCTTACTGGTTGGAAGTGTGTTTCGGCGGGTGTATATCACGGTGTGGGTTTAAAAGAAGTCGCGACCGAAAGTTGTTATGGCGAATTTTTCTTGCGTTGTTCTAAAATAAGGGAGAAAAGATAATGGGATTAATTGGTACATCAATAATAGAATTAGATTTTTTTCCGGATGCTCCACCAGCGATTGTGGGTGAATTAACCACTGGAGCTACTGTAAATATAGAATTGTGGCACGACGGAACAGGGGTGGTTCCGACTGCGAGTGGTTGCAACGAAATCGACGGCACTGGAAGATTTAGTTGGTCAACTGGTAATATAGAGACATTGGCAGCTAGTAGGATGCAATATCATTGGCGAATGTCTGGTGATACCGGAGATACCGATGAAGGTGATTTTGTCTTAATTGCCCATGAAAATCGAGATGGTATGATGCCATCGTTAGATGATAAAGATTCATACATCAAACTAATCTAGGGGGATTCTTATGTCCTGGAATACCGATCTAGTTTTAATGGTAAGAGTTTTAATAAGCGATATTGCCACGCCACAAACTTATGTAGATGAATACCTTCAGCGTGTATTGGTGGTAGCCGGAATTATGGTCGATGCTGAGTTCACATTTGATTATACTTATTCCTACGATATTGGTGAATTGACTATTACTCCCGATCCCGTTATTAGCAGGGACCCACTATTTATGGCGTTAATTCCATTAAAAGCTGCGTGTATTTTGACACAAGGTGAATTTAAACAAGCATTGGGCCAAGGTATTAAAGTGAAGGATGGGGATAGTGCGATTGATACTAGTGTTAGTTTTAGGGGCTATAGGGATATTTTAGAAATGGGGCCTTGCGCAGCGTATGAGAAATTAAAATGGCAATTGTTAGCAAATACTGGTGTTGGTAAAGCTGTATTAGGGCCATATCGAATACCAGATAGCAATGCATTAGACACGATTTCGTGGTATTATGATCAGTTTGTAGATAATCAAAGGAGTCGTTCTTAATGGGAGCTTCTGGAATATTAAGACCGGATGAAGTAATCTTTTATCATCCGCTGGATGATTTTACAGAATACACACAGGACCAAATCTGGAATGGTTGCGGTGAATTCGTAGGAGGAAAAATAGGTTCTGGATGCTCCCATATTGTACCAAATGTATTTACATGGAGTTTGCCCGTTGAGGTATATGATGATGTCGTATATTCGGACGGCGGGTGGGGTACTAGTGATATAATAGCTCTTGACGAAACTACGGTAGTTTGTGCGTATAAACCGTATGGAACATTTGATGTAGAAGCAAAAGTTGGGATAGTATCCGGAACAACAGTGGTATTTGGTTCAGGTTTTTTAAAAACAGGTTGTGGCGTCCAGTTTTCAATCGCTAAATTGGATGCGACAAGATTTGCGATAGCATCAAGAGATGCTTCTTTGACTTATGCTGTTGGTGTTGTTATCGGTGAAGTTTCTGGAACCAACATTACTTGGGGAACACAGGCGGTGGCTCCATTAATATCTGGGGAACAATCCGTGTATGGCAATGACATTAAAGGAGTTATTTGTCCGACACCGAGTTCTATTGTAATATCGAGAGCCGCTTATGGTCCCGTGTATTGGTCGGCTCAAGTTATTGCTGGCGAGGTTGACGGGACAGTTGTCACACTTGGATCGGGAACGATCGCAAGAGCTAAATATGGTCAGGCGTGCAGAACTTCACTTACCGCTTTTGATTCGTCAACTGTTTTACTCGGTGTTATTGATTCCTATTATTCGAATTATGATTTAGAGACATATGTGTGCACCATATCCGGGACAGATATCACTTCCTATCCAGATACAGGGCCATCATATGATGGTGGCAAGTTTCCTTCTCCACACGGACTTGTATCGCTATCTTCTACTAAGGTTGTAGCTTTTACTGGACCTATTATATACGCATCGGTTGGTATTCGTTCTGATACAGATATAGCTTGGGGTTCTCGATATTCGATTGATACGAGTCAACCCTTTCAAGAAGGATTTGGTGTTTCAAAACTTGATTCAACACATATTATAGTAAGTTATCGTCCATATTCATCGCTCCGAGTTGAAGCGAAAGTAATTACAATAAGTGGAACGAACATTACAGTTGGCGCAGCATCTATTTGTGTTGATGAACTAAGACATAGTAATCAGATCACTTCTTTGTCTTCAACTAAAGTCGCTACAATTAATATACCAATTACCCATGGTATTTGTAATACAATAATCGGAGAAATTCCTTTAAAAACTGAGATAACATCTTCGGTACCTAGTGAATATTCGTCCACAAGCGGAACTACTCGGTTTGTAGTAGCATTTTGGGCGATTAATCCCACTATAGATGGAACTATCATTGAAATTGAAAGAGGTTACGAAGTTATCCTGACATCTGGTACAGTTTCGCTAGGAGGTACGACAGCAGAGTGGGATGTTTCTTTGGGCCTAGATGACGATGATGATCATCTTATTGTACTAGATTTTGAACACCAATCCTCTACTACATGGAATCTTAGCGCGTCAATTGATGGTGCTGCTTTTACCGACTATGGTTCACAAGACGTTGGCTCGCAAATTGTAGTTACCGAAGATACAGCACCAAGATTTGCTATTTCTGGTACTTCCGAGGAAACGCAATGGATTGATGAGTTGGTAGTGTGGGCTGGTGACAAAAATACCTTCGATCAATTTACCGGTCAAGAACTAATTAATTTATATCATTTAGCAGATACATTCGGTTTATCAATGAATAATTATGCATCATTGGGACAAATCAATGTATCTGGTAGTTTATTTATAAGTG
>Ga0307377_10000640_pt1 | contig 45794 bp, 50 predicted proteins | sample TR3MG_FD_202535 | JGI IMG/M metagenome (GOLD analysis project Ga0307377, IMG submission 202535) | Soil microbial communities from Risofladan, Vaasa, Finland - TR-3 | ecosystem: Environmental > Terrestrial > Soil > Coastal area > Acid sulfate soil | place: Finland: Risofladan, Vaasa | collected...
CCTTCCCCAAAATCCTAGTCTGTGGCATGTCACCCCCTAGCTGTCAAGCCTCCATCACCAAGGTTCGCCCCACGCAGCACAGGCACAAGTGCGATCCCGCCAACAGCCAGAAGCGGTCCCATGCCAGGTCGAGATGGCCTCGGTTGTCCTGCATCATCCACAAAGAAGACATCCATAGTAGTGACCGCACACGGGTAACTCAACCCGCATATATTTCACAGTATAACACATCGCAACGTGACTGCTGGCATAGTGCCAAGCCCCGCTCCCAGCGTACAAACCCGCAGCACCGCGACATAATACACGCGGGAGGCGAGTTTCCTGAATCAATTCAAATGCAGTCCGCAAAAAATTGGAGCTCAGCTGGCGGCGTCCCCGGAGGGGTTCGAACCCGCGACCCGCTGCTTGGTAAGCAGCCGCTACCTACCTCTGTGGCTCGATAATCACTTTCGGAATGCTAACGCCAGGCTCTGTGGGAGCAAAGACTGACGCCTGTATTAGCTCCACTCTACTGTGGGCATTGTCCTGTATGCTGTTATTCTGGGCGTCCCCGTCACAGCTGTTCTGGCTCGCCGAAGCAATGCTATCGTTCCCTTTGACCCCACCCATGTCCTCCAGTTTTCCATCGTCTCCCACGTGCTTATCATTACGCCGATAGACTGATCCCCATCGCTGACGAGAAACTCAGCGTCAACGAAGCCTGGATATTGCATGGCATACGACCTGAGCTGCATCAATATGGGTTCTACATTCTTATAATCCAACACCTCGTATCCTATGATACCTTTTATCACGCCGTCTTTTTTCACTATCGCTTGCATTTTCCCTCCTTTTAATGCTTCAGGCTATCTCAATGTCCATATACCCTGTCGACACGCATGTCATACAGCCTCCTGAAAGCCCCGGCATCATGACCAATAGCTCTCTGAACCAACATAGCCTCATCTGATGTTTGTCCTTCAAAACGGTTCTGGTTCACCCGTTTACCTACTTTCTTTAACGAATAAGTCGCTGAAATGTCACGGAAAGCCATATTGTTACCTGATATTCTCGCCTGCCTAAAAAACAATTGCGCTGGCTTCGTGGCGTTCCTGGAGGGATTCAACCCATGACCCGCTTGCTTGGAAGGCAGCCGCCATCTACCTCTGCGGCTCGATAATCACTTTTAGAGAGTCCTGAGCCCGGGCGGGATTGCCACGTCGCCTGCGGCTCCTCGCAATGACAAATAGAAGTGGCCTGTTTCCGCCAGCCCCAGCCGGTGGCACCCCCGACACCCTCCGCAACCCCAACGCGCGTATCCGGATGAAGGAGTAGTACCAACAGGATCTCTGATACATATGCTAAAATATTAATCTAGGAGGTGCAAAAATGGAAAAGAAACCATCTGAAGAACAAATCTATGAGGAAGCTAGCAAGAGGGTCAAAGAGAAGAAACGTTTTTACGGTGGTCTCGTTACTTATTTGATTGTGAATGCTGTACTAATTGTTATCTGGGCACTGTCCGGTCGAGGCTATCCGTGGTTCCTATGGCCATTGGGTATCTGGGGTGCCTTTGTCCTTGGCGATTTTCTTCGCACCTTTGTGTTTGGAAATGGAGGATCTGACCAGCAAGCGATAGAGAAGGAAGTTGAGAAGATGAAAAAGGGAAAGCCATAATCCATAATTAAAATTCCCTGTTATAGTAGTATCTTAGCCTGTCATTTGAAGTAACAAAGACTCAGGTTGTTGGGCTGACAACAAAAGATCAGATATTTAGATAACAATTTCTTGGCGTCTTTCCACAAAAAATTGGGCCTCAGCCGATGGGTAATCATCTCCCGTACACGTATTGTGCCAGCCGCATATATCCCGGAATCTCGCTATAGACATTCATAGTGCGGCTATTACAGCGTCCTCTCATAGCTCCTGTGTTACTAGTCTATCTGTACTAGCTCAAAAGGGTCATTGACGCTTACTGCGGCACTGATACAATGGCATTACGAAGGGATACATATGAAAAGAATCGGCAGTTTCTTGATTGTGGCAGCGCTAATTGCAGCGATGGCAGGCTGCAGTTATATTAGTCCTAGCGGCGGCGGTGATTATGGAGAATCTTATACCCTCACCACCATCAGTACCGCTGGAGGATCGGTAGCCACCCCTGGAGAGGGGACTTTTACTTATGCTGAAGGTGCAGTGGTCAACCTTTTGGCCCAGCCTGAAGAGGGCTACCAGTTTGTCAACTGGACCGGCAATGTGAGCACCATTGCCAATGTGAACTCTGCCATAACTGCCATCACCGCGAACGACAGCTACTCGATACGGGCTAACTTTCTGGAGGGTTCATCAATCCCTCTTGGAATAAACTATACCGAGGCAGAAGTCGAGCAACTAATAATTGTGCTGGTCAATGCCGAAAGACAGCAGTATGACCTAGGCACCCTCAGTGAAGACGCTCTGTTAACCAGCCTGGCCAGAGAGCACAGCATCAGCATGGTCGAGAACGATTTCTTCGGCCATGAGCGATATCCGGGGGAGAGGCCTCTTAGCTATAACATGTCTCCCGGGACTATGCGAGGAGAGAACCTGGCAAAGATTCCAACCAGACAGTACATTCCAGGTCCTTATCTTTCTCTACAAGAAGTATGTGAGTGGGCAGTCTCAGGCTGGATGGATAGTCCTGGACACAGAGCAAACATACTAGAACCTCGTTACACTGAGACAGGTGTGGGAGTTTCATTTTCAGACGGGTGGGACTACCTATACATAACCCAGATTTTCGAGGGCGTCTACTATTAAGACGTAACTAGTTATTTCTGCTCAGTTTCTTCAATTTGAAATGTTTTAGCAGCGGCAGAAGCCAGATATGCGAGACTAACAGGACTATGAAAGGAATTTCCAAATTTATATGAATTATATGAGCCAGATTCTTGGTCAATAGTCCAAATGTTAGAGGTTCAAGAATTCTGTACTCGGTAATACCAAATCCAATGATGAGATAGATTATTACCAGAACTGTCAATAGCCAATGTATTGTACCTTTCATCAGTCGTTGATTAACCATGTTTCTCAGTCTCCGAAGAAGCTTTTATCCAGATCTGCGCTGTTCGAGTATCCCCGACTTTCTCGATAACCTCTTAATTAGCGTCGTTAGACAATTCAATCTCTGTTATCCATTTAATCCATTTTAATCCCCATTGGTTTTCTGCCACTAGTTGAAATGGGAACCCCCTTTCAGGCGGAAGAACAACATCATTCATCTTGTATGCCATCAGTATGTCATTGTCTATTATGTAGTCAATAGGTAGATAAGTTGAGTACCCGTCGTAAGCACGAAATATAATCACTTTCGCATTTTCAAGTGGTTCCACTTCTGCCAGCAAATCTCTGACCAGCACACCTTCCCAGAGAATGGTAACACTCCATCCTTCTATGCAGTCCATTGTTACGACTTTTTTATAGTGTTGATGTTCGTTAACAACTTCATCATAGGTATAGCTTGTAGAGTTCGTTACCAGGCCAGTAATTCTTAGCATATAACTTTCTACATCTATTTCCTGCGGACCTATTAAGGAATTTTCCTTAAAATCATTTATTGATGAAAGGTTTACGCCTTCATATTCTCTGACCTCAACAGGTGCTAGCCCCTCCGTTTGGCAACAACCCGTATTCACCCCAAACGCAATTATAGCCACCAGCATCAGGGCAGAGACGACAAACAAAATACCCCTACCGGCCATCGCTTTTTTCATGTTCATACCTCCCTAACTTCGGTTATACATGACCTTAATGATATAACCCGCCGCCATTGTTGTATGTGACTTTTGTCCCAATAATTGATTACTGTACCTTAATGTTAATCTTCAAACTCTCTATTTTGCCCACCCCCTTTAAAGAGTAGACCAAACCGGTTATGGTGTTGGTGATGATCTCCCAGGGTAAAATGGAGTTGAAGGAAGGCAGTTCCGTAAGAATTCCTTACGAAGATGGTTTCTTCGATAAAGCCTGTGCCGTAAATTGCATCTATTTCTGGCCCGACTCGGTAGCTGATTTGAATGACAATCTATCCGACATTTAACCAAAATGTTACCCGTTGTCCTCGCTTACCTGGAAAAGCAGTTGCTCCGGCTTTGGATTATCTCTTGGGGGACTCTAACCACAGCAGCTGCTATCTACCTCTGCGGCTCGATAATCACTTTTAGGGAGTCCTGAGCCCGGGCGACAAGCTGGAATCCCAGGCCTGTTTCCGCCAGCCCCAGCCGGTGGGTAATCATCTCCCGCACACATATCTTGCCAGCCTGTATCAGTTCCAGTGCTGCGGCATAATCCCCAGGGCTGCCACCATAGGAGCTGGTAAGCGTTATCTCATTACGCCAGAACAGGTCGTTCACCGATATCGGAACGCTAACGCCCGGGTCTGTGGGGGCAAAGAAGAGAACAGTACCTCCCCGTTCCACCGACTCCAATGCCTGCTTTATGGCTGATGTCGCCCCGCTGCATACTACGACAAGGTCAGCGAGACGACCATCGGCTGCCTGGCGTAGGTAGGCTGGGGTATATTCCTTAGCCTGAATGGCAATATCGGCTCCAAATTTTCGTGCTGCCTCCAGGCGATAATCAATGATGTCCGTGGCGATAATGTAACCGGCACCTGAAATCCGAGCCAGTTGTATATGGAGCAGCCCGGCAACCCCGCTGCCGACAACGAGCATACTTTGCCCCGGTTGTAGGTGAGCTAACCTTTGCCCGCGCAGGACGCAAGCCAGCGGTTCAACAAAGGTCGCCTCCTCAAAAGATACTCCGTCGGGTAAGGGAAATATGCCCTGGTCGACATTGATGCGCGGCAGCCGCACATATTCAGCAAAGCCACCAGGGTCGAAGTTCGTCTGGCGCAAGGTATCGCAAACGGTGTGGTGCCCACTAAGACAGTAATGGCAAGTGTTGCAGGGGACATGATGAGCGGCACAAATCCGATCACCCTCTTTATAATGTTCCACCCCCTCCCCGACAGCAGCAACCACGCCAGCGACTTCATGACCCAGGACTAAAGGTGCTTTGTGCAGGCGATACCATTCCAGCAAATCGGTGCCACAGATGCCGCTGGCCTCCACCCTCATCAGTACCTCGCCGGGGCCAATCTGCGGCACAGGCATCTCCACCAGCCGCACATCTTGGTTACTATAATACATAGCTACACGCATGGTAGTTTCCTCTCAGCAGCTTACCTTTTTCAACTCCACATGATTCGCCCGGGCTTTGCGAAGCCTTTTCAGGTGGTTCGGGCAAAGTGAGCGAATGTCAGTTAACAACCGCGTAAATGAACTCGGGGGTCGCCCAACGCCCACGTTATTATTGTTTTTCGCTCTTCACGCTATCGTATAGCTCCTGGGCTTGCTCAGGAGTAGCGTTCTCATGGATAACGGCGCGGATGGCTCTGATCATGGCCACGGGATGCTCATCTTGCCAGATGTTTCTCCCCAGATTCACACCTATGGCGCCTTTCTGGATGCCGTCATGAACAAATTGGAGCACTTCGTATCCTGTAGGTACTTTGGGCCCACCGGCAATGACTATGGGAACAGGGCAGCTTTTTGTAACCTTTTCGAACTTTTCACAGTAATAGGTCTTTACCACTCGGGCACCCAGCTCAGCAGCAATACGGCTGGACAGAGCAAGATAGCGGGCGTCACGCTTCTCCAGTTCTCTGCCCACAGCGGTAACCGCCATCACCGGTATGCCATACCTTTCCCCTTCATCAACAAGCCTGGCCAGATTCAGCAAGGAATCGTGCTCATAATCAGTCCCGACGAAGATGGAGATGCCCACGGCACACGCATTGAGTCGGATGGCTTCCTCCATAGAGGTCGTTATCCCCTCATGAGCCAGGTCCTTTCCTTCTATGCTGGCGCCGCCAGACACTCTGAGGATAATTGGTTTTGTCTTACCAGGGTCTACACATGACCTTAAAACTCCCCTGGTAATGAAAATGGCATCGGTGTAGGGGAGAAGAGGTTCGAGAGTTTTACGCGGGTTCTCCAATTTCTTGACAGGACCCAGAAAATACCCATGGTCCACAGGCAAAAACAAACAGCGCCCATCCGCTTGAATTAATTGTGCCAAACGGTTTTGCATGCCCCAATCCATGAGAACAAACCTCCTCTCTATGAGACTTTAGAAATACTTTAGAAATATTATATCACAGGAACGCAGCAAACCGTTTCACCAGACAACCCACAAAGTTGCATATTCTTCCCAGAATAGGCTATACTTAACCAGAGAGCTTTCTGGTGACTCTAGCGGAATGGAACCACCCGTTCCCATCCCGAACACGGAAGTGAAACGCTCCAGCGCAGACGATACTTGAGGGGAAACCTTCCGGGAAAATATGTCGTTGCCAGGAAGCTCTCATTTTAATTAAACTCACTCATGAAAATCACAAGATTTTCGGGGGTTGATTTAGCATGATGCAAAAGGGTGATCAGTACCATGCTAGAAAAGCAACGAGATTCGGGGGCACTATGGGGTTGGAGCGAGATCGCCCGCTTTATTAGAACTCTGCTGGCAAGTCGATTTGGCAGGCGGAGCCCGTTTTTTCTCTCACATCTGGTCACAGGACGGTGCAATTGCAATTGCCCGACGTGTCTTTGGCGTGATAATGAAGTAGACGAGCTTGAAACGAGCGTGATCGAACAGCTCTATCGGGGCGCGAAGGATGCGGGATTTATAGCAAATACGATATGGGGTGGGGAGCCTCTCCTGCGCCAAGATCTTGGCCAGCTCTGTCGTTCTTCCCGCGAAAACGGAATGATTACGATCGTGATCACCAATGGACTTCTTCTACCGGACAGAGCACATGAAATCGGCAAAGAAGTCCACTGTATTATAGTCTCACTGGATTATCCGGAGAGCAAGGGTCACGATTCATTCAGGGGCATGCCAGGTCTTTTCGCCAGGGCTGTTGAGGGCATAGAGGTCTTAAAGAGGATGAACTCGCCTAAGAAAATTATAATCAATTGTCTCCTCCATCGAGGAAATGAGAACATGATGGGGCAAATGGCAGACCTTGCCCGCTCTCTCGGCGTATCGCTTTGGGTCTGCCCGGCAAAAAAAGGGATTTCGAGAGAAACCGGGGAGACAAACAAGGAGGCTCTGGCATCGCGAGAGTCAGAGCAGAAAGTAGCCAGGGAGCTGCTTGGCCTAAAAAAGAAAGGCTACCCAATAAATAATTCCCGAGCTTATCTGCAGAGATACCTGCTGAATATGACGCCTTATGTTTGCCGTGCCCCTTTTGCTTTTGTAACCGTGACTCCAGAGGGCAACGTAACGAACTGCTTCAACTATGACAGGCCTTATGGAAATGTGAGAACCTCCCCATTCGATGAGATAACGAAAAACTGGGACCGTCATGAGGTGGTAAGAATCACAAAGGGATGCTGGAAATGCAATAATCCAGACGTGGTCGATACATCATACGTCTGGGAGCTGAGGTTAGAGCCTTCGTTGAATTTACTCAAAGCCTTCCTGCCTAAATGAGTGTGTTATTATTTGTAAAAAGAGGGGGGTGAAGAAATGAATGCAGTACAAACCTTTAAGCTCACCAAGGAGTTTGATGGCCTGGTAGCGGTGAACGGCGTTGACCTGGAGATAAAGAAAGGCGAGCTTTTCTCCCTCCTCGGCCCTAACGGGGCGGGAAAGACTACCACCATCAGGATGCTATGTTGCCTCTTAAAGCCAACCAAGGGAACTGCTTCCATATTGGGCTACGACGTAGTTAAAACACCATTTGCGATTAAAAAGCTCATCGGGGTATCGCCACAAGATACCATTCTCTCTGAGCGCCTTAACTGCTGGGAGAACCTGGCTCTGATTGGCAAGGTCCATGGCCTGAGTTCTAAGGAAGTAACAAGGCGTTCGAAGGAACTACTGGAGACGATGGGGCTTATGGAAAGGTCTAAAGACCAAGTGCGGAAGTTTTCCGGAGGGATGAAACGCAGGCTCAGCATAGCCATGGCCCTTGTTTCTAACCCCCAGGTAATATTTCTGGATGAACCTACCTTAGGCCTTGACCCCCAGGCAAGAAGAGCCATCTGGGAATATATAGCTGAGCTTAAGGGAAAGAAGACCATTCTTCTCACCACCCATTATATGGAGGAAGCGGATTTCCTCTCCGACCGAATAGGGATTATTGACGAAGGAAGGGTTGTAGCTCTGGGCACATCTCAAGAGATAAAGACAAATCTCTTTGAGATGCGCAGCATGGTCGTCTCAACAGAAAACCTCACCGCTGAGGTCATAGCGGATTTGCTAGGCAAATACTCCAGGCTGGAGAAGGTCAAGGGGAAGCTTAGGATTTACCACAAGGACTTAAACTTCAAAGAGATCGTGGACTATCTCCATTCTCGAGGAGTTACCGTTTATTCTGCTGCCTTAGAGCAGCCAACCCTGGAGGACGTCTTTATCCAGATAACGGGAAAGAAGCTTAGAGACTAGAAGGGAGGTGAAGGAAATGAAGTTCTGGGAAATTGGCAAAAGGAATCTGAAGGAGATTTATAGAAATCCTGTACTTCTAGGCTTTCTCCTGGGAATGCCCCTTGCCTTTATGCTGGTATTTTGCGCCGCCGCTGGCGGGGGACAGGCCAGCCCTATTGCGCTGGGCATAGTGGATGAAGACCGCTCCCAAAATTCCTCTGCTTTTATACAAAATCTGGGAAGCATAGAGGCTATCGAGTTGAATGAGCCGATATACAGTGAAAAATCTCAGGCCCAAGAGGACCTGGAGGACGGCAGAATATCATTATATTTATTAATTCCCTCAGGATTCGAGGAGGCAACGCGAGCCCAACAAGCTATCAACTTAGAGTTATTCTACAAGGAAGCAGACCCGATGATAGGCCTACAATTAAAACTTATAATAGAGGCTGTCGGCTCTGAATTCCTGGGAACGGCTCCCCTTTTAAATGTTGAGCTAAAAGGGACGGAAAGCAAAATAAAGAATATGGCTGTCAATTTCTACTTTCCCGGGATAGCTGTCTTCGGGCTCATGATTTTAATTTCCACAGCGGCGGGGATAATTGCCGGTGATAGGGAGAAAGGCTTTCTGGCTCGAATGTTCACTACCCCGGCAAGACCCTGGGATTTCATTCTGGGTTATTCCTTGCCTTTTATCCCGGTGCTCATCGTCTCCACGTTGATTTATCTTGGTGTGGGTATGGCGCTGGGCTTGACCGTTGTCGGCAATCCGGGGTATGCCTTTCTTATTTTCTTTCTTATCGGGCTTTGCTCTATCGGGATAGGCATGATAGTGGGCAGCCTGGTCAAAAGCGAGTCTCAAGCGGGTGTTTCCTGGATCTTCATCGTTCCCATGGCCATGATCTCCGGGGCCTGGTTCACAGTGGAGCGTATGCCCTCGGCTATTAAAAGCGTCGCTGGAGTCCTTCCCTTCATTCATGCCATTGACGCCTCTCGGGCTGTTCTCAACGGCTCCTCTTTCTCAGCTATCATACTTGATCTTTACTGGCTTGCTGGCTGGACAGTTGTCCTCTTCGTGACTGGGATTATATTATTCAGAAGGACGATGGTGAGTTAGAACTTACTATGGTAGAGCTTGTATCCTATCATCTCCCCAACTGTGCCAGGTCGAACTTCAGGCCATCTCTGGCGGCAATGACTGAGACTCCGGTTTCCTCAGTCAATTTCTCAGCCAACTCCCAGGGTTTAGCCCGCCACATGGTCATGCCAAAATGAGTAAGTATGGCTATCTTGGGCCTTAGTTTATAAATTATGCTCTTAGCCTCAGGAAGAGCTAGATGGTCGATGGGGGCTCCGGGGTTCAATCGAACCACATTGATAACCAGCAAATCACCTTCATAGTGCTCGGCTAAATCTTCAAAATATCTGGTGTCAGTAATCCAGGAGAAAGTATGCCGTGGCGTTTGAAAGATAAAGCCATATGTTTCCACGGGATGTTTATGCCTGACCGGGGTCTTAAAAGAAACGTCGTTAATCACATAAGACCCTCCTTCAGTTAAGACCTGTATATTCTGGGGATAAGACTGCAAATAAGAGAAGATAACAGGGTCTTGAGTTAAGGCATCGGCGGGAACAAAGACCGTGCCGCGCTTTTTTGTACCTCCGTCGGTCATAGCTTCAATCATAATGTTAATATCCCCACTGTGGTCTAAATGTCTGTGAGATAAGATAATAGCCGCCAGTTTCGTGGCATCGAGTTTTCTTCTGGCAGCCTGAACCAGGGAACCAGGACCGGGGTCAAGGAGTATTTGAGTGTTACCAAGGTTAAGCCAGGCGCCCCCCGAAGCGAGAAACTGGCGAGCCACTACAAACCTGGCACCGGCAGTACCCAGAAAGGTGATTGTGTCGCTTAATTCAGCCATCGCTGAATTATAGCAAGGAAACCTGCTAAAATTAACGAATAATGGCAGAACTGGAAGCAGAAATTGCCCGGCTAATAAGGGAATACCAGGCCAAAACAGGAAAGTCCTTGACCATCGGCGCTGTCGAGTCGGCTACTGGCGGCAGGATAGCTGACAGGATAACCAATGTCGCCGGTAGCTCTGATTACTTCAAAGGCTCTGTAGTAGCTTACAGCAACGAAGTAAAAATCGCCTTGCTGAGGGTAAAAAAGGCGACCATTGAAAATTATGGCGCCGTGAGCGAGCAAACGGCTCTGGAGATGGCTCGAGGTGGCAGAAAGCTCCTGGATGTGGACATATGCGTCTCCGATACCGGGATTGCCGGTCCCTCGGGCGATACTCCCGAAAAACCGGTGGGGCTGTTTTACCTGGGCCTGGCAACCGAAGGCGAGAGCTTGAGTCAGAAGCATGCCTTTCCAGGAAATCGCGAGGAAAACAAGCGAGATGCTGCCGAAGCCGCGCTAAACATGCTGAAGCAATACTTGCTGCGGCGCCAGTAAGTCAGGAATCAGCTCTTCGAAATGCATTAATGCCAGGCTGGAAACATAGTCAAAGGCTGAAGACAATGGTGTAAAGACTAAGAGTGAAAGGAGGTTAAGAACAATGACAAGCGAGAAGTTCACTGTAGATGGAAGTCAAGTGGTCGAGAAGATTAAGGAGCTAATACATCAAGGAAATATCAGAAGAGTTCGTTTAATACATAAGGGGCGTCCCCTGATAGACATCCCACTGTCAGTAGGTGTTCCCGTAGCTGCAGCAACAGTCCTGGCAGCTCCAGTACTGGCTGCGCTGGGAGCAATTGCCGCACTGGTCACAGAATGCACTATCGAGGTGGAGAGGACAGAAGATACCCCGGAAGAGAAGGACAAAAAACAATAGAAAGCTAGCCACTCTCTGTGTAATGGTTCGGGTATTGAAAGCGCTGTCGACCCGAACGATCTGCGTTCCACGCAGGCTATAAGGATAAAAAAGTTAGCTACTATTCGTATCGGGGGAAGCTTAGGCGGCTGAGTGTAGAATAGAATGGTCTCTTTGAGGTATACTTTACATAGCATGGCAGCCTTCGATACAGGCGAAATAAAGTCTAAGGCAAAAAGCAACTTTACCGATGCCTGGATAGCTACGGCGAAGCTTATCCCCACCGGCACTGAAATCTCTCTGACGAGGAAAGGCAAACCCCATCTTGTACGGGAATTAATTCAAAAATCTCGCCATATTCTACTAAACCTGGGTTTTGACGAGGTCGAGAATCTCACAATGCTGCCCGACAGCGATGTGGTCAAGCAGTATGGGCCGGAAGCTCGAGTTATTCTCGACAGGGCTTTTTACTTAGCGGAATTGCCTCGCCCTGACATAGGGTTGAGCGCGAGAAGAATAGCTCAACTGAAGAAGATAGCAGAAGAAATTGACATTGAAAGCTTGCAGACCATTTTGAGAAATTATAAAAAGGGGGAAATCGAGGCGGATAATCTTATCGAAGAGCTCATTGCTGGACTGGGCATCACTGATTACCAGGCTACGGAGCTCCTGGATAAGGTTTTCCCCGAGATGAGAGAACTACAGCCAGTGCCCTCCAACAAGACTCTGAGGAGTCACATGACGGCTACCTGGTTTCATACCTTAGCAGCATTACAGGACAAAGCCAGCTTTCCAGTCGCTTTATTTTCTGTGGGTCCCAGATATCGCAATGAACAGAGAGAAGATGCCCAGCATTTGCGAGTCCATCACTCAGCATCCATCGTGGTCATGGACCCTGAAATGTCCTTAGATGCGGGAAGGGCGGTTACCAGGGATATCATGCAGCAATACGGCTTTTCCGACATCAAATTTGAGACCAAGATAGCAACATCCAAGTACTATGCCCCCGGGCAAGAGCAAGAGGTCTTCGTTAATTATAAGGGCACCTGGCTCGAAATAGCGGACATTGGAATGTATTCGCCTGTAGCCCTAGCCAATTTCGACATTAAATACCCTGTGTTCAACGCAGGATTTGGCATTGAGCGACTGGGGATGCTTATTTATGGAATAGACGATGTGAGGAAGCTAGCATATCCCCAATTTTCTGTAACGGAGTATTCTGACGAGGAGATAGCTAAATCTATTACCTATATAGCCAGCCCTGAGACAGCCAGGGGGCAGAAAATAGCCAGGGCAATTGAGGAAACCGCCCGAAGGCACAAAGACGAGATTGCCCCATGTGAGTTTTCGGCCTGGAAAGACAAGTCTATTGAGGTGAAAGTTGTCGAAAAAGAAGCCGGCAAGCGATTAATCGGTCCCGCCGGTTTCAATGAGATCTGCATTGCCAATGGCAGTATTTATAGTGATGTTGTGCCTTCAGGCATACACACCGGGATAAACTATATGCATGCTATAGCCACGGGTGCCGCAGCAGCAATAGAAAGCAGCAACGATAACTTGCTCTACCAGGTAAAGACAATAAAGCATCTCTCTGACCTTAATCTACAGATTCCCGAAGCTGTCCGACAACATATTGAAGGACAGCAGAAGAAGATAGGGGTCGCTGGCGCTGTATTTGTAACCATAGAGTCACGACCTGTGGGAGGGGAAAGTGACAAAGCAAGCGGAAAATAAATCATTACAAAAACTCGCTAATCTCCAAAGGCAACATAAGGGGCTTATTAACCTCATGCCTCTACAGACAGGTGGCATTCTTACCGACGCCGCCAGGGAGGCCTTAATAGAATTCGGGGATGGATATTCTGTGTGTGACTTTTGCGAGGGCAGTTTATGTAATGTAACCAATCCCCCCATCCGAGACTTCGTCCAGGAGCTTCTACCTCAATTCCTCGGCTGTGAAGTTGCCACCATAACCCACGGGGCCCGAGAGGCTAAATTCATGGTCATGCATTCCCTAGCCAAGCCGGGCGATTCGATGCTGGTTGATGCTAACAGGCATTATACAACGGTCGTCGCTGCTGAAAGGGCGGGGCTACACATAATCGAGGTGCCTCATTCCGGACATCCGGAATTTAGAGTCGACGTTAACGAATATGCACCACTCATAAAAAAACATGCCCCTAACTTAATCCTATTGACTTATCCAGACGGTAATTATGGAAATCTTCCTGATGCCAGAAGGTTAGGAGAAATCGCTCAAGGACACAATATTCCTTACATCCTTAACGGGGCATATGCTGTGGGCAGAATGCCTATAAGCATGGATGAGATAGGGGCTGATTTCATTATTGGCAGTGGGCACAAAAGCATGGCCTCTGCGGGACCTGCCGGGGTACTGGGAATGAAGAAGAAATGGGAAGAGACAGTGCTGAGAAAATCCGGCAAATATAGCAAGAAAGAGATTGAGCTCCTTGGCTGTACTATAAGGGGGGTTCCTCTGATAACACTCATGGCTTCCTTTCCCTATGTGAAAGAAAGAGTTAACAATTGGGATGAACAGGTATCCAAAGCACAGTGGTTTTCTGCTGAGCTTGAGGGACTGGGTTTTAAGCAGCTAGGGGAAAAACCACACAGGCATGACTTGCTGCACTTTGACGCCCCTGTGCTCTACGAAATCTCCAAGCGGGTTCGAGAGAGGGGATATTTCCTCTATAAAGAATTAAAGGAAAGAGGCATTTGGGGACCACAGCCAGGTTTAGCCAGGTCTTTCAAACTCTCCACATTCGCTGCTGATAAGGAGCAGCTAGGGTTTGTTATAGATTCCTTTAAGGCTATCCTGAATAAATATAGTTAGCGGACCCGGGCAAAAATCTCGTGGTGTCTTTGGGCATGGGCTTTTTTCAATTGCTGAAAAGATGCTTGAAATGGCATAGAGGTAATATTATCCGTGTTCATGATTACAGCGTCCTCTCCATCACTTGAATAATACCTCAGGCGCCTCCCCACCACTCGGAAGCCATACTTCTTATAAAGTTCCTGAGCTATTTCATTAGAAGCACGCACTTCCAAAGTGACTACCTTAGCATTCAATATCGCGGCTAGTTCAATGGCTGCGATGAGCAAACCTTCACCTATACCAAGTCGCCGATAACCATCTCTTAAACCAATGGCAATGATGTGTGCCTCCTTCATCATCATCCAGAAGCCCGAAAAGCCAACTACGTTTTCCGATACGTGAAGACGACGCTCATAGCTGAAGAGCCGTTTGAACCAAGGCAGTTTCTGCATCGCCTGTCCCCCGGATTCTGACACATCCCTCTTCTCACAAGCCACTATATAGCGGACGGATGGATTGTCAAGATCCTGCTTATAGGCTGATTGAGAGCGAAACACCCATTCCCCCGGGAAAGCCTCTCTATCAATTTGGGCTACCTGGGGGATATCCTCATACTCCATAGGACGGATGACATAACATATGCCGGGCATCAATTGAAATTTTACCATAGTATCGGGTTTTTTAGCCCGACTCCTTCTTCCATTACGACGGATAATTCAGCGTGCCTGTCCCATACACTTTTTCGCCTTCAAACTTGCCTTCTAGTGTGCAGCTCTACAAATAGCTTTCACGAAAGCTGTCATTCTGAGCCTTTCCTGTCATCCTGAGCGAAGCGAAGAATCTCGTAATGCTCAGGGCGGGCTTCGTGAAGGGGAAGAATCTCGCCCATGATAAACCCAGCTAAGAATCCTTCCCATTGCTCAGGACAGCGTTTAAAGACGTTTCCCTGTCTTTACACTCAGGGTCAGGGTGCCGATAATTAAATAGTCTCAGAGAAAAAAGGTTTTTATGCCGGGAGAGCACTGCCACAGGATCCTGGAGATATTACAGCAAGTAAATGGGCTATTTACCCTCAGGTATACTCTGGACCTCTGCCCCGCCGCCTTGTTGACCAGGCAGCCAGTGCCACTGAAACCAGCACCAACAAGCCTACTATGGCTATCTTCTCAACCGGAGTAGTGTTGATGGCTATGGTGCTCATGGCCACAGCGGGCAACAACCCAACTCTCACTATTGGCTTCAGGCTGGGATGCTCAGTTATGAATTCGGCTATTGGTGGGCTGACCCTGTAATAAACTTCTACAATAACTTGTCCCAACGGGTTTGTTAGCAGGTATTCATCTCTGAACTCACGGAGAATTTGTATCTCCTCAGCCATTGGTGTACCGTAGGCTGCGGTGGCAATGAAGCATGGCGAGCCAGCCCCTTCTGTAATCGCATAGAGCCTATTATCATCTGGCCAACCAGAGCCGACATAGATGGTGCCATCAACCCCAATGACAGGGGAGGACATGATTTGGCCCCCTGTGGGTAAGCTCCACTTCAGGGTGCCACCGGGATTTATGGCATAGAGATTATTATCATTAGAGCCGACATAGATGGTGCCATCAGCCCCTATGGCGGGAGAGGAACCGACAGCACCACCTGTGGTGTATATCCACTCCAAGGCGCCGCCGGGGGTTATGGCATAGAGCTTATTATCATTAGAGCCCACATAGATGGTGCCATCAGCCTCAATGGCGGGAGAGGAACCGACAACGCCAAGTGTGGTGTATCTCCACTTCTGGATGCCGTCGGGGTTTATGGCGTAGAGCCTATTATTAGAAGAGCCCACATAGATGGTGCCATCAGCCCCTATGGCGGGGGAGGAGCCGACTTCGCCAGTTGTATTGAAGCTCCACTTCTGGATGCCGTCGGGGTTTATGGCGTAGAGATTATTATCATTAGAGCCCACATAGATGGTGCCATCAGCCCCTATGGCAGGGGAGGAGCGGACTTGGCCACCTGTGTTGAAGCTCCACTTCTCGGTGCCACCGGGGTTTATGGCATAGAGATTATTATCATTAGAGCCGACATAGATGGTGCTATCAGCCCCTATGGCAGGGGAAGACTCGACAGCGCCCTCTGTGGTTAAGCTCCACTTATAGCTGCCATCGGGGTTTATAGCATAGAGATTATTATCGTTAGAGCCGACATAGATGGTGCCATCAGCCCCTATGGCAGGGGAGGAGCCGACTTCGCCATCTGTGGTGAAGCTCCACTTCACGGTGCGGTCGGGGGTTATGGCATAGAGATTATTATCGCTAGAGCCGACATAGATGGTGCCATCAGCCCCTATGGCGGGGGAGGAGCCGACCCAATCTCCAGTGAGCAAGCTCCACTTCAGTTGCGGTATTGGAGGACCGGTGTAAGGGCTTCTGCCCGTATTTTGCGGGTTCTGGCGGAACTTGGGCCAAGGACTTTCAGTAATAGCATAGAGCTTTTTATCATAAGAGCCGACATAGATGGTGCCATCAGCCCCTATAGCAGGGGAAGACTCGACAGCGCCCTCTGTGGGTAAGCTCCACTTCAGGGTGCCACCGGGGTTTATGGCATAGAGATTATTATCATTAGAGCCCACATAGATGGTGCCATCAGCCCCTATGGCGGGGGAGGAGCCGACTTCACCAGTTGTGTTGAAGCTCCACTTCAGGGTGCCACCGGGGTTTATGGCATAGAAATTATTATCATTAGAGCCCACATAGATGGTGCCATCAGCCCCTATGGCAGGGGAAGACTCAACAGCGCCCCCTGTGGGTAAGCTCCACTTCAGGGTGCCACCGGGATTTATCGCATAGAAATTATTATCATTAGAGCCCACATAGATGGTGCCATCAGCCCCTATGGCAGGGGAGGAGATGACTCCGCCAGTTGTGTTGAAGCTCCACTTTAGGGTGCCACCGGGATTTATCGCATAGAAATTATTATCATTAGAGCCCACATAGATGGTGCCATCAGCCCCTATGGCAGGGGAGGAGATGACTTCGCCAGTTGTGTTGAAGCTCCACTTCACGGTGTGGTCGGGGTTTATGGCGTAGAGCTTATTATCATTAGAGCCGACATAGATGGTGCCATCAGCCCCTATGGCGGGGGAGGAGATGACTTCGCCACCTGTGGTGAAGCTCCACTTCGAGGTGCTGGCAGGGGTTATGGCATAGAGATCAAAATCAGCAGAGCCGACATAGATGGTGCCATCAGCCCCTATGGCGGGGGAGGACAAGACAGGCCCACCTGCGGTGAATCTCCACTTCAGGGTGCCGTCGTGATTTATGGCGTAGAGCCTATTATCAGAAGAGCCGACATAGATGGTGCCATCAGCCCCTATGGCGGGGGAGGAGCCGACTTCGTCACCAGTGGTGAAGCTCCACTTCAGTACCGGTATCTCAGGACCGGTGTAAGGGCTTCTGCTGGTGTGCTGCAGGTTCCGGCCGAACATAGGCCAGGGAGCATTAGCGAGCTGAGCCTGGGCGGTGTTCGCCGGCATAAGCGCGATCAGAGACGGCAGCACCAGGCAAAGGATAACACCCAAGGCTATCAAAAATCTTGACCTGTTCATAGAGCACCTTTCACATATTATTTTCACTTTCCTTCTCCCCTGAAACTATTCAGCTATGCTATACTATACTGTAATATACTATGACTAATGTTTTGGAAAGCGTCAATCACCTATTAGTACTAGGAATATAGTACTATCCTCACATCCCCTTTCCCCCAAATCCTGAATTCTAAGTACTAAATACTAAACAAATCCTAATTTTCAAATTCCAAACCGTCTGGGTTATTTGAATTTTGGTTATCTGATATTGTTTGGGATTTGGCATTTCGTGCTTGGGATTTATCCCTTTGTAGAGGCGGGGAAAAAGCCCCACCTTATGAAACTAAAAGGTGTGTGTCAATCCCATTGGCCCTCTACGAGATTGCTTCGGCTGACTTCGTCAGCCTCGCAATGATAAGAAGAGAACTCAGAATGACATCAGGAAAGGCTTATTTTTGCTAACAGAAAGGGTACCCGCTACCGCTAACTATTTGCACACCTTTTGATTGCACCTCGAGTCCCAAATTCTTCACGCTAGAAGGTGCCGGCGTGGTAAATTATTGCACTGGCCAGAAGGGCTTGCTAAAATAGCTCAACCGCTGATAACCAGGTTGTAGCTATGATAGATTCTCCTGTTTTAGTGCTTAATCAGAGTTATGAGCCCCTTAACTTATGTCGCACGCGTCGGGCCATAGTGTTAGTGTTTCGGGGCAAAGCCGAAGTGCTGGAAAATAACAGAGGTGAGCTTCATTCTGCTAACCGCGTATTTCAGATACCTTCAGTAATCCGACTCGTCTATATGGTTAGTCGTCCCCGCCATCAGAAAAAATTGAGCAGGTCCGAGGTATTTAACCGTGACCAATACACCTGCCAGTATTGTGGCCGTCAAACTAAGGAGCTTACCTTAGACCACGTTATTCCACGGCGGCGGGGTGGAAAGCACGCCTGGGACAATGTGGTCAGTGCCTGTATTCCTTGCAACAGGCACAAGGGCGGACGTACGCCGGATGAAGCAAGGATGAGATTGCTGCACCAGCCGCATCCTCCGCGCAATGATGGCTTCTATATTCCCTATCACCTTCTCAATAATCATGGTGAATGGCAAAAATATCTACCCTCTTTGAATTAACTTAACCCCAATTTGCTCTAAGTTTAATCGGGTTCCCAAGAAAACTACAACTTCTCTTCTGGATGAATTAATTCATCCAGAGCTACCTCTTTAACCACCTCATTATCCAATTGTATTGTTACCGTTTCCTTGAAGAAGTTAGTGCTGATTACCCTGGCTTTACCCCAGGGTGTTAATATTTCCTGTTTCGGCTGAGGCATCTGCTTTCTCATAGCTGCATATTCTTTGCTTTCATATGCCAGACAGCAAAGGAGCCTTCCACAGATGCCCGATATCTTCATAGGATGCAAGGCCAAGCTTTGTTCCTTAGCCATTTTAATAGATACTGAGGCAAAGCTGGTGAGGGAATTCTGGCAACATAAAGGATAGCCGCACTTGCCTATGCTACCCAACAGCTTAGCCTCATCCCTTGCCCCCACTTGCCTTAACTCTACCCGTCTTTCCAGAGCATGGCTCAATTTTCGAACCAAATCTCGGAAGTCCACCCTCTCTTCAGCGCTGAAGAATATGGTCAGGCGCTCACCCTGGGAATCATAGCGAGCCGCTAGTGGCTTCATCTTTAAACCAAGTTGGGCTGCCATTTCATTGCACTTGCTTAAGGCTTCCTTTTCCAGGTTCCGCCGAGCTTCTTCTAAATCCTCCGCCTCAGCCTGGCGTACTACCATCATTAATTGCCCGCTTGGTTGAGACGGGGCTTCCAGAGTAATAACTTTAGCCACGTCTAGCCCACGTCCAGTATCCACCACTACATAGTCGTTTACTTGCAGGGATATCTCACCAGCATCACAGTAAACTAATTTCCCTCTAGGGCGGAATTTGACTCCAATTATGTTAGCCATCGAGATATATTATATTCTAAACTCCGCAATGACATTCTTGTTCAGGATTTCACACTCAGTTTTTTTCTGGGTAAATTGAGCATAAGCCATTCCAATGCTAAACGGGGATTAACATTCTTAGAGATTTCCTCCTGTAGCAAGTAAAGATTAGCAAGAAACTCTTTAATCTCGTTCAGACTTAATCCCCTGGCTTGTTCTTCCAGAGCTATCTCATAATCTACATTGATGATGGCCTCCTTGCAACCACCTTTAATGAGCATCAAATCACTCCACCAGTCGAGCCAAATCTCTATTATTTCTGCTCCGGCTCTCCGGTTCTGGCCAAATTGGCTTGCCAGCTCTTGAGCGTAGGCAAACCTTTGCCCTAAGTCGGCAGTTAATAAGGATAGCAGCTTGGCTATCCTTTGAGATCGCTGCTCTAATATATCGTCATTTGTCAAAGCGGACAATGCCCAGCCAAGGCGACCATGGCACAATTGAGTCAAAAGCTTCGCTTTATCAGCATCAACATTATATGAGTTGACGAGTATCTCTTGTATTCGCTCTGATGGCACAGGCTTCAATTCCAGCCGCTGACAACGTGAAATAATTGTCGGCAAGAGGTGCTCCTCCTCAGCAGCTAATAAAAGCCAAACTACACTTGGCGGTGGCTCTTCTAATATCTTGAGCAAAGAATTAGCCGCCTCAGTAGATAGATATTCAGCGTCATCAATGATAAACACTTTGCACTTACCTTCATACGGTGGCAGGTTGGCTAAGCGTTGCAGTCCTCGAATATCATCAATGCCAATTTCCGTTTTAGAATCCAAGCCAATAGGGGTGACATCAGCGTGCTTGCCCTCCATGATTCGCTGGCAGGAACGGCATTGACCGCAAGGCAGTTCGGGGCCATCACAATTTAGAGCTTGAGCCAGATTGATGGCTAAAGTCCCTTTCCCCACATGCCGCGGCCCTACCAGAAGATAGGCGTGGGCTATAGCATTGGCTTTAAGGCTGTAATCCAGCAAAGATAAAATTTTATCCTGTCCTATAACTTGCCACATGTTAAATTAGGTCCAGGTTCATCATATCCTGATAAGTTTCCCGGCGCCGGATAAGACGCGCTCCACTTTCCTTTACCATAACTATAGCTGGCCTGGGCATGGCATTATAATTGCTCGACATGGGTATGGAATAGGCGCCACAAACTGGAATAGCTATGATGTCACCAGGATGCACTGTAGCCAAATTGACATCCTTAACTAAGATATCACCAGACTCGCAGAGCTTACCAGCAATGGTAATCATCTCTTTTTCTGCCTCTGAAGCTTTGTTAGCCACCAAAGCTTCATATTTAGCTCCATAAAGAGCCGGACGGATGTTGTCGCTCATGCCACCATCGACACAGACATATTTCTTTATGCCGGGTATCTCCTTAATCGCCCCGACCTTGTATAATGCCACTCCTGCCTGGCCGACAATTGCCCTTCCTGGCTCGATAATGAGCCGAGGGCGACTCAATCCCAGTCCCGAAATAAGACCATTCAACTTGCCAGTTACAGCCCTGGCATAGTCAGCTATTGTGGGCACTTTAGAGTCCAGAGTGTATGGAACAGCAAAGCCGCCACCGATGCCGAATTCGCTAAGGTTAAAGCCGAGTTTTCCGCTCATTTCCCGGCCAAAGCGAAGCACAAGCTCTATAGCCAGTTCATAAGGCTGAATCTCGGACACCGGGGAGCCGAGATGGAAGTGCAAGCCCAGAAGGTTAAGGTTGGAGGCTGACAAAGCCTGGGTTACCGCTTCCTCAGCCTGCCCGGTAGCTAGGGGAAAGCCAAATTTGCTCTCTATCGTCCCGGTAGTAGTATATTGGTGAGTGTGGGGGTCGACCCCCGGAGTGAGACGAAGCAAAATATTCTGGCTAATCCCCCTTTCCTTGACCAGCCCATTAAGTATCTCAAGTTCATAAAAGTTGTCCACCACAATTCTGCCAACTCTCAAATCCAGGGCCAGATTTAATTCTTCCGGCGTCTTGTTGTTACCGTGGAAATAGACCTTGTCCAGAGGAAAATCCACGGAATGGGCAATGCTAAGCTCTCCCCCGGAGACAACGTCGAGTCCCAGGCCCTCTTCTTTAAATATGAGAGCCAAAGCCCTGTTCAGGAAGGCCTTGGAGGCATAAATGACCAGGGTATCAGGATAATATTTACAGAACTCGTCTTTAAATTCACGGCACTTATGGCGCAGGGTGGACTCATCAAAAAGGTAGAGCGGCGTGCCGAATTCGTTAGCCAGGTCAACAACATCGCAGCCGCCGATAACGAGATGTCTTCGATTATTCACCTCAGCGGTTAAAGGAAAAAGGGCTAGCTCAGGTGCTTTGCTTGTGTTCATGCTGATATGGTAGCTTGTAATGCCCAGGTAAGTCAAAAATCTTGAATGAATTTTCGCCGGCTGGTTAGAAAGACCTGTGGCCTCCTAGTTTTATAACCTACCTTAAAGGTTTTTTATAAATCCCTTGTGAATCTGCTATTAGAATTCCTCGTAACGTTTCGCAGATAAAAGAAGTTGCCCAAGGCAATTTAGGGAAATCTCTGATTTCCTTTTTATCCGCTGTTATATGACCCGAAGGGCAAGGTTGCGAAGCAACCGCAGAGTTCCAAACCCCGCCATAATTTAAATCTTTAGTCATTCGAGTTACCTCTTTTTGATTAATTCCACACCTTCCTTAAGAGCAATTCCACTAAGGATACCCTTAAGAATTTTGGCTTTGGTTTTAGTATCGTTTGGTTTGATATTGTCTGTTTTTATTTTTTGAATTGCCTTATCCAATGAATTTTCAAGAGTTTTTAAATCAAGTAAAGCCGCTGATTTGCAGTAAAAACTTCTCGATCTTCCATCATCAAAATTAACTATCATTGTTTCGAGTAATTTAATTCGTTTTTTCTGCTGTCCTACGAATTTTTCAATTCCATGTTCTTTTATAAAATTCAAATTCGACATAACTTTTTTGTACGATGGGTAAGAAGAAGATTCTTTCAATTGTTGATATTCTTCATCACTTTTGAATTTAGAACACGGAAAGTCTGAACACTCAGCACAGACTTCAAGATTCTTTTTCTTGACACAACAAGTTATGAAGGAACATGATGGATGTTTACTAAAGAATTCTGGGCCACAGCAACCAGGACATCTTGAAGCCCCCACTGTATAGTATCTCGGGCATAAACCACAATCAAGACCACATACACCAATTGTTGGATAGATTTTTACACGTTCATTCATTTTGTTCACCATACTAGTATCATTAATCGTATCTTAATAAATTTACCTTTCTTAAAGGCGGGGTTTGGAATTTCATATAATAGCGGCGTAAGTGAACTGCAAGTTTCCCTAATCCAATTTACCCATTGCTATGATAGTGCTTCCCATCATGCCCTTGCCACACGAAATCCCACCACAATCGCCTGATCCGGCTCAGAGCTTTAGTTTCGCTATTACAGCGTCGGCTACCTGGCTGGTGCCTACCGCAGTAGCGGGATCAAGCTTCAAATCATAGGTGACATCCTTGCCTTCCGCTATGACTTCAGCTATAGCGCTTTCCAACCTATCGGCGCTATCCTTTTCTCCGAGATAACGCAGCATCATCACGCCGGAGAGCATCATGGCCATGGGATTCGCCTTATTTTGCCCGGCGTATTTGGGGGCACTTCCGTGGGTAGGTTCAAAGACAGCTATCTCATCCCCGATGTTGGCTCCAGGAGCTATACCCATGCTGCCGACCAGTCCAGCACAGAGCTCGGAAATAAAGTCTCCGTAAAAATTAGGCAAAACGAGGACATCAAATAGCTGAGGCTTCCTGACCAGCTCCATGCAGATTGTGTCCACAAGCATGTCGCCAAATTCTATGTCGTTATACTCTTTGGCTACTTCACGAGCAGTATCCAGGAAAAGTCCGTCGGAGAATTTGAGTATGTTAGCCTTGTGAACCGCAGTCACTTTTTTTCTGCCGTTCTGCCTGGCATATTCAAAAGCAAATTTGACAATTCGCCGGCTAGCTGTTTGAGATATAACCTTCAAGCTCACAGCGGAATCTTCCCTTATCTCCTTTCCTGTGGCATCGAAGACGAATTCCAGCAACTGCTTTGTTTCTGAATCATCCCTGGCAAATTCGATACCGGCATAGAGGTCTTCGGTATTCTCCCTGACTACCACTATGTCCACGTCTTTGAACTGCGTGTTTATACCGGGGTACACCTTATAAGGACGCAGACAGGCATAAAGATCTAACGTCTGCCTCAAAGCGACATTGACGCTCCTGAAACCAGTGCCTATAGGTGTGGTCACCGGTCCCTTAAGGGCGACTTTGTTTTGCTTTATGGACTGGAGAGCACTTTCAGGGAGAGGTGTGCCAAACTTATCTTGAGCCTGACCGCCTATGATAACAGTGTCCCACTGGAACTTGACCCCCGTAGCTTCCAGCACCTGCCGTGTCGCCTCAGCCACCTCAGGGCCTATGCCATCGCCAGGGATAAAAGTTACTCTATGCTTCACAATAGCCATCACCCTCACCTTAATCCTCTCCCATCAAGGGAGAGGAAAGTTAGCTTATAATGACAAAACCTTTATGCTTTTGTATATAAGGGATAAGCCCGCCCTCCTCAAGAATGGCGGACATTATCGGCGGCATTTTACTACAGTTCAATGTAATACCAGAAGTCAAATTAGCAATCATACCACCTGTCAAATTTATCTCCAGTTCATCGCCATCGCCGATTTTATCGGTGTCGCAAAGCAGGACAGGTAAACCCTGGTTTATGGCGTTCCTGAAAAAGATGCGCGCTGCCGATTTGGCTAAAATAGCGCCTACCCCCGACATTTTGATTACTACCGGAGCATGTTCCCGACTGGAACCAAGGCCAAGATTTTTGCCCGCCACTAACATTGCTTTGCCTTCACCTGCCGCCGACAAAGCCCTTACCCTTGAGGCGAATTCAGGCGCAGTATCCTCCAGGACATGCCTGGCGAGTTCAGGCAAGTTGCTCCTCAGATGAGCAAATCTGCCGGGAATAATATCATCAGTGGAGATATTATCGCCCAGTTTAATGGCTTTGCCCTTTAGCATTAGATCAGTCATTACGTAACTTCCCTGGGGTCAGTAATCTCGCCCCTTATGACTGAGGCGGCGGCAGTTGCCGGGCTAGCCAAGTATACCATAGCCTCGGGGTTGCCCATTCTTCCCTTAAAATTACGATTGGCGGTGGAAAGGCAAACCTCGCCATCTCCCAATACCCCCTGGTGGAGACCGAGGCAAGCGGCACAACCCGGCGGTAGAATAATTGCTCCAGCTTCAATTAAGCTCTGGATATAGCCTTTCTTTATAGCTCGAATGAGCACTTGCCTCGAAGCTGGCGCTATGAGCAATCTAGTACCGGGATGCCTCTTCTTGCCCTTAAGAATCTCAGCAGCCACAGCTAAATCTTCCAGACGTCCGTTAGTACAAGTGCCAATGAATGCCTGCTGGATTTTGACCCCTTTTACTTGAGTCACTGGACGGACGTTATTCACAGCGTGGGGAAGCGAGAGCATTGGCTCAAGCTGGTCGAGATTCACGGGTATGACCTGCTCGTAATTTGCCTCAGCATCGGGATATAGCGGCTTGTAATTGTCGCCCCGGCCATGCCCTATGAGGAAGTCCTGGGTGATTTCATCGCCGGGAAACAGGCCAACCTTGGCCCCGGCTTCCACAGCCATATTGGCGATAGTGAGACGCTGCGGCATAGTCATCTGCGCCAAGGCCTCGCCACCAAATTCCAAAGCCTTGTAATTAGCACCATCAGCGCCAATCTGGCCAATGAGATACAGAATTAAGTCCTTGGCATAAACTCCCCGAGGAAAGACGCCTTTAAGCTCAATGAGAAAACTTTCCGGCACCCGAAACCAGGTTTTACCCAGGGCTAAGGCTACGGCAACATCGCTGGAACCCATGCCAGTGGCAAAAGCTCCTAAAGCACCAGCAGTAACAGTATGAGAGTCTGAGCCGAGGATAACGTCTCCCGGGTTAGCAAATTGCTCCGCTATCAACTGATGGCATATGCCTTCGCCTACCTCATAGATGCGACAGCCTGTTTCCCCAGCGAAGCAGCGCAGAAGAATATGGTCATTAGAAAGCTGCTGAGCGGGACTGGGAGCAGCATGGTCCAGGAATATTATTGTTTGCTGCGGCTTAGCCAGAGCTTCAAAACCGCTTTCCTTAAACTGTCTTATGGTGAGGGGTCCAGTAGTATCCTGGACAAACGCCAAATCCACGTCAGCAATCACGACGTCCCCAGCCTTAGCCTCGCCATGCGATTTAAGGCTTAGAATCTTCTCGGCTAATGTCTTGCCCATTTAAGATTACGCGATTATTGCTATTAGGTTTTTACTGCTTATTGCCTTACTATTTTAATCGCCTCCTCTGCTATAATCAATAACATGCCTGATTACAAACCAAGCAAGCTAGGTTCCACCCAATGCGGCAGGAGCGTCTTTCACTGGGGCAAGCGAACTTATGTCATGGGCGTGATAAATGTTTCCCCGGATTCTTTCTCCGGCGATGGACTGGCAGATATTGAGGCAGCCGTAGCCAGGGCAGAACGATTAGCCTCCGAAGGAGCAGATATAATTGACATCGGCGGTGAATCCACCCGCCCCGGCTCAACTCCGATTTCAACCAACGAAGAATTACGGCGAGTGATTCCTGTTGTGGAAAAGCTGGCCCACGAGATATCGGTGCCCCTGAGTGTGGATACCTATAAACTGGAAGTAGCCCGTCAGGCTTTAAATGCCGGAGCTAACATGATAAACGACATCTGTGGACTGAAGAAGGAATCCAGGCTGGCCGAGTTAGCGGCTCAAAAAGGTGTGCCGATTGCTTTGATGAGCAATCAGCGTGGTTCTTCGTGCCACGATATTATGTCTGCGGTTATTTCCGATTTGAAAAGAGCCATAGAGCAAGCGTTAGACGCAGAAGTGCCCTGGGAGAATATCATCATCGACCCCGGCATAGGTTTCGGTAAGACACAGGAGCAAAATCTGGAGGTTCTGCACCGCCTGGAGGAACTTCAGGCGCTGGGCAGGCCTATCCTTCTGGGTAGCTCACGCAAGTCTTTTATAGGCTGGGTGCTCGATTTAACTCCTGAACAAAGGTTAAATGAAGTGGCATTTGTTCCGCCCGGCGACCAGCGGCTGGAAGGGACGGCGGCCACCATAGCCATCGGCATCGCCAAGGGCGCTGATATTGTTCGGGTGCACGACGTCAAGGAGATGGCACGCGTGTGCAAGATGAGCGATGCTCTTGTGAGAGGCGTGTAAGCGAATTGGCCATTGCCTATCTTTGTCTGGGCTCAAACCTGGGAAAGCGGGAAGAAAACCTCTGTCAGGCTTTAACATCGCTTTCTCTAAAAGTAAATCTTGAGGATGTCTCATCCATTTATGAAACTGAGCCAGTAGGCTACAAGGAGCAGCCGTTGTTCCTCAACCTGGTTTGCCGAATTACCACCAATTTGTCTCCTGAGGAGCTTCTCCATCTCGCTAAAGACATTGAAACCAGAATGGGCAGAGTTCCCAGCGGGCAAATAAATTCACCTCGCCCTATAGACATAGATATCCTTTTCTATGACAATAAGATTATGGAAACCCAGAACTTAACTATCCCGCACCCCCGCTTGAAAGACCGGGCTTTTGTGCTTATACCATTAGCTGAAATCGCCCCGGACTTGGTTCATCCCAAGCTGGGCAAGAGTATTGCCCAATTAGCTAACGATGTTAAAGGACAAAAAGGGGTGCGAAAATGGTATTATATGAGTGGTAATGAATAGGAGTAAGGTAAGAGAGGATAGTGATGAGAAGGCGGAGCACCGTTGTGGTAGTATTGAAAAGGATACCAAAACAGGAGGCTAGCAATGGGAACTAAGGGAAGAAAGAATGTTAAAAAGCCCAAGCAGAACAAGGAAAAGAAGACATAGGAAGGGATAGGGCAAATACTAAATACTCTAAACTCTAAATAATATCAAACGCCCAAAATCCAAAGGAACTAAACCGTTTAGAACTTGAATTTTAGATATTGTTTAGGGCGCGATATACACAGGAGACATTAATGTATCAACTTTTTGTGGAAGATCACTTTGATGCCGCCCATTACCTCCCGAACTATCATGGTAAGTGTGAAAAGCTACATGGCCACCGCTTTAAGGTAGTAGCCCGTTTAGAAGCAGCCAGGCTCGATGAGACTGGCTTGGCTTACGATTTCGCCCAGCTAAAGCAGCACCTGAGGGAAGTCCTGGCTCGATTCGACCACACCTGCCTGAATGATGTATCTCCCCTTGATAAGATTGGACCCTCCAGCGAGAATATTGCTGCCACTATATATGATGCGCTCCAGGCCCGTTTTCCCAGCTCTCCGGTAAAGTTGGTAAATGTAGAAGTTTGGGAATCGCCCACAACAGGCGTGGCGTATAGCCCTTGAGTTAAGTTTGCTGCTCCGGCGGTAACAAATTGGGAATCGTATCTATAATGGGGTAGGAATGGTTACAATTAGAGCAATAAAGGGAACCCGTGACTATTTCTTCCCCTTCTTCTTCCTCCACTTTAAGCTCCAAATCCCCTTTACATACGGGACAGGCTAAGATTTGCATCAGTTCTTTTTTCATTTCAGATCCCAAATTATATCATATTAGCAGCGAAATTAAGAGAGGAAAGTGCTATAATATTCGGCAGGAGAACAAAATGACAATCCAAATTAAAAAGACTTATAGGGGATTAAATCCTGGGATGCTCTGCGATGAGGTACAAGGCTTGTTGCAGAAACAAGGAATTATAGCTGTTGAGACTGAGTCGCAAACATATGGTCTTCCCAGCGGCGACACTCAATCGCGTACCACATTGGCATTAAAAACACAGGCCGCGCAAGAGAAAGACCAGAAAGAATGCGGCAGCGTACATATTCTGGGCTCACCACAGGACGAAACAAAAATGCTCCTTGACGTAGATGAGACTCTTTTCCCCCAAGAAAAACTCTCCGCTTTTCAAGGAGACCTCGATTTTATCCTCGGCTCATACGAAACTAAGTGGTAAACGAGCAGCTTTCAGACCAGAACAAGCTTGCCGAGGAAACCAAGCAAGCACGACGAGAAAGGCAGCGAGCAAAGGAAAAGTCCAAGATACCCCAGCATGGCAAGAGCCTGGCAAGGGTATATAAGGACGCTGTATCTAAGAGAGCCAAGACCACTAAAGCCCCCAAGCAGTCAAGCTAAAGGCTGGTGGTTGTTATGATAAAGAAATTCCTTCTCAGAGGTCCAATCATAGTCCTGATTTGCCTGGCAATTGGCTTCGCCATAGTTTACGGCGGCGGATGGCTGCTCCAGCAATTGGGGTGCTCAGGGCCCTGACTACTGGTTCTGCCTGGGTTTGAAATGGCCAAAACGCCATTCATTTTAGCTAATACCCCACAAAATCTTCGATTTTGTGGGGGCCCCGGAAATGCCAATGAATAAATCTGGGGCCCTGAAAAACAAAGTTTTTGAGGTACCTAGTTAGTCCGGCGTTTTGAGCAGATTGCAGAGCACTGTTCACATTCATTGTCGCACGGCTCAGCATGAATGATTACACTGGCCTCACGGAGTACGCTTTGTATTTCGACCTCAATCCGGTCGCATATTTGATGAGCCTGCTCCAAACTAATGTCCCTGGTCATTACCAAATGAAGGTCTATATAGCTCTGGCTTCCAGCCCGACGTGTCCGTAGTGCGTGGAAGCCGGACACCTCGCGGCTGTGTTTCCTTAAACAATCTTCGATAACTGCCTGTTGTGAAGGAGGTAGCTTTTCATCAAGCAGTCCAGATATCGGCTTACGGATAGTATCAATAGCTACCTTCAGGATGTAAATAGCAACTCCGATAGCAATCACAGAGTCAATAATATTGAGCCCGGTGAATCGCACTATTGCCAGTCCCACCAACACGGCTGAGGCGGAGTAGACATCAGTGGCAATATTGCGGGCATTAGCCTCCAAGGCTACAGAGCCAGTGGTCCGGGATACACTTAGTAGATGCCGAGATAGGAAGATACTGACCACTATGGAAACCGCCATCACAGCTATTCCAGCCTCGGCTAGTTCAATGCTGGAGCCCTTTATTATCCGCCCTATTGCCGAATAGATTATCAGTCCGCCAGCGATAAAGATGAGAATTCCCTGCACAGCACCAGCAATGTCCTCTACCTTACCATGACCATACTGATGTTCGGCATCAGCTGGCTTAGCCGCAACACGAATAGCAGAGAAGGTAATTATTCCGGCAAACAAATCCAATAAACTGTCGGCTGCCTGGGCCAGTATGCTGATACTGCCGGTCAGCCAGCTAACGACCACCTTCAATATTATTAAACCGACGACTACACCAATCAGTAGCTTGGTAGCCCCGGCCTTGGTTGAAAACATTTTTTCAGTCTCCTGCACCGCTTGATACAAAACTACAGAGAACCAGAAGTTTACAGCGATATTTCGGCTAAAGCAACTGTTGTCTCGTATTTTGCGACTTTGTTCCCATGTAATTCAATAGGGCTGTTAAGCGAAAAACAATTGCTTGAAGAGTGCCGACCAGGGCTAGAACAATTCCCAGTAAATAAGTTAAACTGGCTGATTATGGATGACCCAGTGGGCAATAGTACCAGCAAAGGAGTGGTGCTTCTTGTCGCCACGATGGCGTCGTTTATTTTTCCTTTTATGGCCTCCGCTGTGAATATTGCCCTCCCTTCACTTGGGAAAGAACTTTCATTGGACGCAGTCACATTAGGCTGGATTGCTACCGCTTACCTCCTGTCCTCGGCAGCCCTTCTTGTCCCCTTCGGCAGAATAGCAGACATATATGGCAGGAAGAAGATTTTTACCTGCGGCATAGGTATCTTCACATTCTCATCCCTTTTTTCGGGACTGGCAAACTCCGCCACCATGCTTATTTCCTGCCGGGTTTTGCAGGGAATCGGCGGTGCCATGCTTGCCGGGACCGCAGTAGCATTGCTTACTACGGTATTTCCCGCCAACGAGAGGGGGAAAGTCCTGGGGATAAATGTCGCGGCAACATATATCGGCCTTTCCCTAGGGCCGGTTTTGGGTGGGATTCTAACGCAACATTTTGGCTGGAGGAGCATCTTTTTCCTAAGTGCATTCCTGGGATTGTTGGTTATCGGTGTCGTTTTATGGAAGCTAAAAGGTGAGTGGACCGGGGCAAAAGGACAGAGATTTGATTTTGCCGGCTCCGTAATCTATAGCCTTGGGCTGGTAGCGCTGGTATACGGCTTTACTCTCCTGCCAGCGGTGTCAGGAGTGGGGTTGATTGTGGGAGGCATCATGGGACTTTCAGCATTCACCAGATGGGAGATGAGAACAAGAAGTCCGGTCCTGGACATAAACCTCTTCAAAAACAGCAGGACCTTTACCTTTTCCAACCTGGCAGCGTTGATTAACTACAGTGCCACATTTGCCGTGACTTTCCTCATAAGCTTTTATTTGCAGTATGTGAAGGAATTCAACCCTCAAAATGCCGGCTTGATTCTGGTCGCCATGCCCGCTGTGCAGGCTATTTTTTCACCGCTTGCCGGCAGGCTCTCGGACAGGATTGAACCAAGGCTAATTGCCTCAGTAGGAATGGCATTGACCACCGTGGGACTTGTCATCTTCATCTTTCTAAATGAAGAAACCTCATTGAAGCTCATTATCGGCAATTTAATTCTGATTGGTTTTGGCTTTGCTCTCTTCGTGTCTCCTAATACCAACGCGATTATGAGTTCTGCACCAAAGACGGCTTACGGGGTAGCCTCGGCAACGCTGGCAACAATGCGGCAGGTTGGCATGGTGCTAAGCATGGGAGTCGCCATGTTGATGTTTACACTATACATCGGGAGAGTTCAAATTACACCCGAATATTATCCGCTTTTTCAGCAAAGCATGAAGACGTCGTTCATCATTTTCGCCGTTCTCTGCTTCGGCGGCATATTTGCCTCGCTCGCCAGAGGGAAGGTACGGTAGTCTCTTATGTCATTGCGAGCCGTCTTTCTCATGTCATTGCGAGCCGAAGGCGTGGCAATCTCGTCTAAAATGCCATCCTGAGTATAGCGAAGGATCTCACCCCCTGAGATTGCTTCGGCCCCCTTGGGGCCTCGCAATAACAAGAAGTGAGCCTTCGTTTCAGGGAAGGTGGGTTATCTCGGAGTGTGGTTTTTTGTGTAGCTCAAACTCTATTCCGGCTTCCTGGAATAGGTCTGTGAATGAGTCATCGGCGTAGCTGCCAAAGGTTACAAAGCGCTTTATTTTGGCATTGACCAGCATCTTGGCGCAGAGTACACATGGCGAATGGGTAACATAAATCGTGGCGCCCTCAAGGCTCACCCCATGAAGTGATGCCTGTATGATGACATTCTGCTCGGCATGAATACCCCGGCATATTTCTTGCCTGGTTCCAGATTCTATGCCCAGTTCATCCCTGAGGCAGCCGAGTTCAAGACAATCTTTAAGTCCGGCGGCAGCCCCATTGTATCCGGTGGCTAATATATGCTTGTCCTTCACCGCCACAGCGCCTACATGGTGGCGCCGGCAAGTGGAGCGTTCTGCCACCACGGAAGCTATCTTGAGAAAATATTCATCGATATCCGGCCTGGTTTCCTTTTTCATTTCAAAGCGGATAAAACCCGCTCCGTCTCCTTTTCCAGCTCCTCCAGGGAAGCCTGATTTACTATAGTAAAGTCGGCCATTGCAATTGGCCCGCCCTTGTTACTATTCTCTATCTCGGACTTATCTCGATTGGCTGCTTCCTCAAGCGTTAAGGGCCGTTTTGCTCTATGAGCAAGCCTTCCATGCCTGATTGCTGCCGATGCCCAGACGGCAACCGTGGTGAATTGCCCGTCATAGTATTCTTTCAATAAAATATACTCTTCCCAGGAGTAAAGCCCGTCTACCACAACATTCGATGATTTCAATGAGCTATCAATTCTGGGCAAGTTCAATTTGGCGTAAGCAGCCATCCCATGCTTTTTTCTCAGTTGTTCTCTAATACAGCGCTCATTTCCCTCATTCGACTCCAGTCCTCTGTTCTTGAGCTCCTCGTCCGTAATATCCCCAAATCGTACTGTCTTAAAGCCCTGTTCTTCAAATACCCTGGCTACCTCTGACTTGCCCGCACCTGCCATTCCAACTATTGCTACCACTTTCACGGTCTACTCGTAATCAACAAATGAATTGCGACAGTACCTAATATTAACAAGATTTACGCAACTATCATAGAGAAAATCTCAGCCCCTAGCAAAAAGTTGAGCACCCTCACCTTAATCCTCTCCCGTCATGGGAGAGAAGAAATTTGGCTTGCCATGGCCAGGAAGAAAACCTTGTCACTAATAATGGGAAATAGCGTAGTGCCTTGCCTGGCAGTTCAGCACGGATTATACTAAGTGCCCATAAATTGGGTTACATCGGCCTAATCTGCTGGTGAATAAATGTTTGGCATCCTTTCCAGAGAAGATATCCTGAAGATGCTGGGGGCAAGTCCTCCCCTGGTGGAGAACTTATGTGATGCCCAGCAGCAGGTTCAACCCAATGGCATAGATTTGACCCTCAAAGAAGTAGCTTTGCTTTCCTCGCCGGGCAGCCTGGGCCCCGGCAATGAAAGCAGAGCCCTTTCCAGTACTTCCCCGCTCGTTTTCGACGGTCTGGACCGTGTAGACCTGTTGCCCGGTTGTTACCTGGTCACATACAACGAAGTGGTTAATCTTCCCAAGAACATAATGGCTCTGGCAATGCCCCGGTCAAGTCTTCTGCGCTGCGGAGCCAGCATTCATAATGCGGTTTGGGATGCTGGCTATTCTGGCAGGTCGCAGTCTCTCATGGTGGTCTACAATCCACAGGGATTTCGGCTATACAGGAACGCCCGAATTGTTCAGATGGTCTTCTTCTTTTTGAGCCGCGAGGTAGCCCAAGGCTATCAGGGTATGTTTCAAGGCGAGAATATCTGAGAGGATTTCCAGTTGGGCTTAATTATGTTTGCCTGCTGGCTTTCTTACTTGCTCCAACCCGCGGATATCACTAGTTAGGGATACACGTACTTTCTCGGCGACCTTGCGGAAATGAAATCCCTGAACAGCAAGCGTAATGGATAAACGTAAAGTTTTGGGTTTTTTCAGCAAGGTCCAGACAACAAACTTCCAATAATCTATTCTCCCTTTCTCCTTGACCCCCAAAACCCATGTGGCCCTTATCAATGCTATGAGCTGGAGAAGAGAAATCTTAAATTTTCCTTTATTATTGCCAGGTCTATACTCCCTTAGAAAGGTTTTAATACGCTCATAGTATTGCTTGGGGGCATAGACTGTATCTACAACCTGCTTATAGCCCCTGGTAAGCGTTTCGCGACCCATTTTGGGGATGAAATTGGTTGAACCATCTGTGTTATCACCAGAGCCCTTTGGCAGTATGCGGTTCTCCTTTTTTAAACGTTTATATAATCTTGTCCCTGGAGGAGCCATCAGTACACCAACCATAGCCATAACGATTCCACTCTTTTGGATGAAATCGATTTGGCTTTTGAAGATGGAAAGTGGGTCACTATCAAACCCAACAATAAATCCTCCCTGCACCTGCAAGCCGTGGTTCTGTATCTTCTTAACCGCGGCCAACAAATCCCGACCCTTATTTGGCAACTTATTACATTCGACTAAACTTTCTTCATTGGGGCTTTCGATGCCCACAAATAGCATGTCAAATCCCGCCTCAGTCATTAAACGCATTAGCTCTTCATCATCGGCAAGATTTATAGATGCTTCCGTATAAAATGAAAAGGGACGTTTCTTCTCTTTCATCCATTCAATTATTGCCGGCAGAATTTCTGACTTTAGCTTCCGCTTGTTGCCAATGAAATTATCATCAACAAAGAATACGCTAGTTCGCCACCCCATATCGTATAATGCGTCCAGTTCGGCTATTACCTGACTTTTGTCCTTGGTTCGTGGTCTATGCCCGTTCAGTATGATGATATCGCAGAATTCACAATTAAAAGGGCAGCCTCGAGAATACTGGATACTCATTGATTGGTATTTTTTCCTGTTGATAAGTGACCACAAAGGCACAGGAGTTTCCCTTATATCCGGCCGTTCTTCAGACGTGTAGATATGTTTGGCACATCCCTTCTCTAAATTTTCTAAAAAGAGCGGCATTATATTTTCAGCCTCGTTAAATACGAGATGGTCTATCTCATCAAACCCAAAATCTTCATACCCACGGCTAAAAAAGGGACCACCGGCAACAATCTTGGTCCCGAACTTTTTGCACCTTTCGATGACCTCCCTCGCCGAATTTTGCTGCGCCACCATAGCGCTGAGAAACAAATAATCAGCCCACTTAATGTCTTCATCTGTCAGGGTTGTGGTATTGATATCCACAAGCTTTTTCTCCCATTCCTCAGGAAGCATTGCAGCTACAGTTAATAAGCCCAGAGGGGGAAAAGTTGCCTTTTTAAAAATAAATTTTAAAGCATGCTTAAAACTCCAGAAGGTGTCCGGATACTGGGGATAAACTAAGAGTATTTTCAACTTACGCTCCTTTGTACGCTCTTTTCAACATATTGTGAACGATAATACCATAACTCAAAATATTTTAATAGTGACATATGTAAGTTAGGCGGCAAAAAAAAGACAGGACGACTGTGAAAGTCATCCTGCCTGCTTAGTCTCTTGGCGGCGGGGGTTGGATTTGAACCAACGACCTCCGGGTTATGAGCCCGACGAGCTACCACTGCAGATACATAATAGAGACCCTGGCAGATAAAGGCATCAGGACAATCTGCATCACGCCTTCTTTGGCCGGCGTATCTTAGCTTGAGTAGCATTGACTTCATCCTGAGTCATAAGGCCGTCCCGGAAAGCCATATCCAACAGAACTCCTGTGACAAAAGTGTCGAAATAGTGGTGGAGGATATTACCCCTCGCATTAAGCCGGGATAAATTATTCCCCGGAAGCTAGTCTGAAAATTTCTTTTCCACCTCAGCTGGTGGAATGCCGTTTTCATCCCAGCCGCGCTTCTGATAGTACAGTGAAAGAAGCTTCTGGAAATCTTCCCGTCCAATCACCTTGCCCGCGTTTGGACCCGTAAGAGGAGGATTAGCCCAAACCTTGTAGGGAAGCGTGTCATCTTTGCGGCTCACACCGAGGCGGGCGTTTATCAGTCTTGTTAGGTCGTATATGTCATTCGAGAGTCCTAGAAGCTCCTCAAGGGACGTTTCGTTTCCAGTTACATATTTGTAGAAGTTCGCATAGTGCCGTTCGCTCAGCCCAAGTTCAATCCAAGGCAACCGGCAAACACCAAGCATGTCAAACAACGGGCGCACTTTCTGGTGATATATCACGGTGTCAACCTTCTCGTCGTTAGTCCAGTTCTGACCCTCTTCCATTTCCTTGGCAATGGTCCAAGCCCGTGTGTGATGTGCGCCTATATCTGAGGTAGCATAGGCCAGACCCATGGAAATGCTGGCGCGGCTGTCATAGGCCGACTGCTCAAGGCCCTTGACCTGGAGGATGATTTTGTCCATTTCGGGCCAGTTCCCGATAATACGGTGAGAGCCATCAGCAAGGATGTCACCGATGCCCTGCCGGTGAGCGATTTTCTGTATCAGTCCCAGGATGGCATCCTCATCTCCCCAGGCGATCTCCCTGCCATCGAGATCGCTGAGCGACAAAATCCCCTTTTCGTACCCCTCTATTGTAGCTCCCACGATGCTACCTGTGGAAATTGTATCTATACCCAGTTCATCGCACAGTCGGGTTGCAGAAAGTATCGCAGCGAAGTTGTCAATCCCCAAGTTTGGTCCCAGCATAGCACAGGTTTCATATTCTGGTCCCTCAACCACCGTGCCCGTATATTTCCCGCTCTTAACGAGGCAAATATTGCCGCAACACATGGAACAGGAAAAGCATGCACTATCACCTATCTTATAGTGATTTACCATTGTTGTGCCGTTGATCTGGTCGTGCCTGGCAAAAACGCTATCCTTGAAATTGTATGTAGGCAGAATACCCTTCTCATTGGCGTAATCGATGACATTCATCAGGCCTTCTTGCTGCCACAGTTTGAAATACTTATGTTCCTCCATATATTTGAAAGCTTGTTCAGCCTCCGCCATTAGCCCGGCCACATCATAGACGGGAAGGTCCATGTGCCCCCGAACAACAATTGCCTTGAGGTTCTTGGCCCCCATGATTGCGCCCATCCCAGCCCTGCCGGCATTGCGGCTCCAGTCGGTGTTGACACAGGCGAACCTGACCATGTTCTCGCCTCCGATGCCTATCGTAGCAACATGGACAGCGTGGGTACCCAGTCGCTCTTTAATCATTCCTTCGGCTTCCAGACAGCTTTTTCCTTTCAGCTCGGGCATGGGAAGGATTGTCGTTTCACTATTGTCGATGAAAAGAACAGATAGTTCCGGCGCCTTGCCGGTAACGGAGAGAACATCAATTCCCGTTTGTCGGAGCTCGATACCGAAGCCACCACCCATGGAAGAATCACCGTAGAGCCCGGTAGCTGGTGAGATGGCGACAAAGGAGTTCTTTCCCGATGAGGGCAGGTAAACCCCGGTCAGAGGTCCCGGCGCGACAACCAGAAGATTCTCAGGGCCAAGGGGGTCTATCTTGAAATCATGCTTCTTTAGATTGTCCCAGACCAACTTCGCGCCAAAGCCACGTCCCCCGATATACTTTTCGATGAAGGCGTCCGCAGTGGTTCGGCGCTCAGCAGTGCCTTTCGTAAGGTCTATGTGGAGGTGTTGCTTAAAATATCCACTCTTTATGCTCATAGCTCTTCTTTTCCTACCTCGGCATAGCGGATGACCTTCTTTTCGCCCTTCTCATAGAACTCAATTTCCTTCATCTGAGTGTAGCTCAGGACGTTGTTGAGACGCCTGGATTCGCCCAGGGCAGCCTCCGGTATGAGCCTGAGTGCTCCCTTGGGACATTTCCTGACACACTCCGGGTCTCCTCCACACATATCACACTTGATGGGCAGGTCATAATCTGCATGTATATATATCGCTCCAAAAGGACAGGCTTCCACGCATTTGTAACAGGAAGTGCAATTCTCCTCGTCCAGTTGCACAACGCCATCAATCCATCGCAAGGAATCAGAGGGACATATTTGCGCACATGCGGGTACTTTACATTGGCTGCACACAATCGGCATTCTCACGACCGGATGAGGGTATGTGGTCAAGACTCTTATCGCCGCCTTCTTGGGATTGTTCACTCCGAAATGTTTGATTGCACATACAAGTTCACAGATCCTGCAACCGGAACACTGCTCAGGGATTACCGTTAGCTTTTTCGACATCAGATGGTCCCCGGAAGATTCGTGTAATTATTATCCCTGGATGGCGAGATTGTCAACGAGGGCAAAGAGGTACTGTTGCATTGGCAAACGTGGCATATTTTTGGTGGGTATCGTGCATTTCCTCGTTGCGCGTTAGGCTATTGCAAAAAGGCAGGATGACTCTGAAAGTCATCCTGCCTGCTTAGTTTCTTGGTGGCGGGGGTTGGATTTGAACCAACGACCTCCGGGTTATGAGCCCGACGAGCTACCACTGCTCTACCCCGCGTCGAACACCTATTTTATCATTTTATAAGGTTTTGTGCTCAGCCTGGCGTGAGTCAAGGCCTCGGCCATTAGTACGGCTTAGCTAAACGGATTACTCCGCTTACACATGCCGCCTATCAAGCAAGTAGTCTACTTGCGGCCTTACCTGGTTAAGCACCCAGCAAAGTAAACCTTGCTGGGAACCCGAATTCCAGTGGGAGATCTCATCTTGGGGTGGGCTTCGCGCTTAGATGCTTTCAGCACTTATCCCTTCCAGACATAGCTACCCAGCACTGCTCCTGGCGGAACAACTGGCACACCAGAGGTCCGTCCCTCCTAATCCTCTCGTACTAAGGAGAGCTCCCCTCAAATCTCCGGCGCCCACGACGGATAGAGACCGACCTGTCTCACGACGGTCTGAACCCAGCTCGCGTGCCGCTTTAATGGGCGAACAGCCCAACCCTTGGGACCTTCTTCAGCCCCAGGATGCGACGAGCCGACATCGAGGTGCCAAACCTTGCCGTCGATATGAACTCTTGGGCAAGATAAGCCTGTTTTCCCTAGCGTAGCTTTTATCCGATAAGCTACGGCCTTTCCACACAGTACCGTAGGATCACTTTGCCCGACTTTCGTCCCTGCTCGACTTGTATGTCTCGCAGTCAAGCTCCCTTATGCCAATGCACTCTACACACGGTTTCCATTCGTGCTGAGGGAACCTTTGGACGCCTCCGTTACCTTTTAGGAGGCAACCGCCCCAGTCAAACTACCCACCAGACATTGTCCCCCGATTACATCGGGGTTAGAACCAAAACCAAACAAGAGTGGTATTTCACCGTTGGCTCCACTGAGGCTGACGCCCCAGTTTCTCAGCCTCCCACCTATCCTACACATGCTTAGCCTAAGCTCAGTGCCAAGCTATAGTAAAGCTGCTAGGGTCTTTTTGTCCTGTCGCGGGTAGAGGGCATCTTCACCCCCATTGCAATTTCACCGAGTCCCTCGTTGAGACAGCGCCCAGGTCGTTAGACCTTTCGTGCAGGTCGGAACTTACCCGACAAGGGATTTCGCTACCTTAGGACCGTTATAGTTACGGCCGCCGTTCACCAGGGCTTCAGTTCAAAGCTTTGAATGTTACCATCCTAACCTCTCTCCTTAACCTTCTGGCACTGGGCAGGTATCAGCCTCTATATTTCAGCTTTTTCGCTTTAGCAGAGACCTGTGTTTTTGTTAAACAGTCGCCTGGGCCAATTTTGTGCCCCCGCCTTATTACAGGCGGGCCCCCTTCTCCCGAAGTTACGGGGTTAGATTGCCGAGTTCCTTAACGAGGGTTCTCTCGAACACCTTGGGACACTTATCCCCACCTACCAGTGGCGGTTTGCGGTACAGGCGCTTAGCTTTTTAGCAACGAGGCTTTTCTTGACAGTATAGGCTCAGTTGAGTTTTGTCGGGTTGCCCCTCAAATTCTCCCTCCCCTCAGCTTAATACCAGGGTGGATTTGCCTGCCCTGATGCACCTTGAGTTGGAAACACACCATGTCCATTAGGCATGCTCAACCTACCTTCCTGTGTCCCCCCTTTGCCTTAAAACAAAAGCTACGCGGTGTAGGACTATTAACCTACTGTCCATCGCTTACCCCATTAGGGTTCAGCTTAGGCCCTGACTAACCCTACGCCGATAAACGTTGCGTAGGAAACCTTAGGTTTACGGTGGGCATGATTTTCACATGCCTTCACGCTACTCATACCGACATTCTCACTTGTCATTGCTCCACAATGGCTTACACCACAGCTTCGCAGCCATGACAACGCTCCCCTACCTATCGCCTTTTCAGGCGATACCATAGCTTCGGTAGCAGACTTGAGCCCCGTTAAATTATCGGTGCAGTATCACTCGACCAGTGAGCTGTTACGCACTCTTTAAAGGATGGCTGCTTCTGAGCCAACCTCCTGGCTGTTTCTGCGACACAACTTCCTTTCCCACTTAGCCTGCGTTTAGGGACCTTAGCTGATGGTCTGGGCTGTTTCCCTCTCGACTATGGAGCTTAGCCCCCACAGTCTCACTCCCAGGATTATATCTACGGCATTCGCAGTTTGGTTGAGTTCGGTAGCCTCACGGTCCCTGGCTCATCCAGAGCTCTACCTCCGTAAATTACTTCCTGAGGCTGCACGTAAATGCATTTCGGGGAGAACCAGCTATTTCCGAGTTCGTTTGGCATTTCACCTGCACTATCCACAGCTCATCCTAGAATTTTGCCTGATTCACAAGTTCGAGCCTCCACTCAATTTTACTTGAGCTTCACTCTGGCCATGGATAGATCACCCGGTTTCGGGTCTGATCCATGCGACCTGCTCAGTAAACTGAGCCTCGCCCTATTCAGACTCGCTTTCGCTTCGGCTCCGCAACTAAGTTGCTTAACCTAGCCACATAGATCAACTCGTCGGTTCATTCTTCAATAGGCACGCCATCAGTCCGATAAATCGGACCTCTGACTGCTTGTAAGCACAGGGTTTCAGATTCTATTTCACTCCCCTCCCGGGGTTCTTTTCACCTTTCCCTCACGGTACTGGTTCACTATCGGTCATCAGCAGTATTTAGCCTTGGAGGGTGGTCCCCCCTGCTTCCCACAGGATTCCTCGTGTCCCGTGGTACTCAAGAACACAAGCAGAGACTTTCCCTTTTCGTCTACCGGACTATCACCTTCTACGGTTGCCCTTTCCAGAAGCATTTGACTAAGGAAAAGTTTTGTCACTCTGTGGCAGACCTTGGAATCTGCCCCTTGCGTCTTACAACCCCAAAATAGCTTAGGATCCAAGCCCACTTAGCTATCTTGGTTTGGACTGTTCCCCTTTCGTTCGCCACTACTCAGGGAATCTCTGTTGATTTCTCTTCCTCAGGTTACTAAGATGTTTCAGTTCACCCAGTTCCCCCTCGCTTTAGCGAGTGCTTGGGTTTTCACTCAAGCAGGTTGCCCCATTCGGGAATCCCCAGCTAAGCTAGCTAGACAGCTCACTGAGGCTTTTCGCAGTCTTGCCACGCCCTTCTTCGGCTGCTGATGCCAAGGCATCCACCCTATGCTCTTTCTCCCTTGACCCACGCCAGGCAGAACACAAAACCTATTCAATTGTTAACGTGCAGAACTATACTCCGTTCAGGAGTATGCCAATTATACAACGCGGCCTTTTTGTTGTCAAATAAACCCAAAGCCGGGGCCACTTATTTTTCGCTAAATTTAATATTTTTAGTTTCCGAGGACAGAATCTGCCAATATGTCAACTGAGGCACTTATTCCAGGGGCATGTTATCTATCAACCTCGTTTTGCCTATCCTGACGGCTAAAGAAGCCAATGCCGGGCGGTCGATCAAGTTCAATTCTTCCAGCGTTTCGGCATCAGCAATGCTGACATAGGCAATTTGGGCTAGAGGTTCTTTTTGGGCAAGCGAGGTCATTTGCCGGCGAATCTTTCCAGCGTCCTTTTCCCCACCCTGCCTTAATTGCCGGGCTAAAGTAAGAGCCTTGAACAATATTGTCGCCGCCTGGCGCTCTCCAGGGCTAAGGTAAATATTGCGACTGCTCATGGCCAAGCCATCGCTCTCCCTGACCGTAGGTACAACTACGATTTCCATCCCCATGTTGAGGTCAGCCACCATTCTCTTAATGACCATCACCTGCTGGGCATCTTTCTGCCCGAAGTAAGCCCTTGATGGCTGGACAATATTGAATAGCTTGGCCAATACGGTGGCTACTCCCCTAAAATGCCCCGGACGAGATGCTCCCTCAAGTCGCTCAGTTACCTTCTCCACATCCACCCAGCTACTAAATTCAGGTGGGTACATCTCCTCATCGGAGGGGACAAAGACGATATCCACCCCCTCTCCCCGCAACAACTCCAGGTCACGATTAATCTCTCGGGGATAAGCGCCAAAATCTTCCCTGGGGCCAAATTGAGCAGGATTGACGTAAATGCTAACAATAACGGTGGAATTGTCCATCCTGGCTTGCTTTACTAAAGCCAGATGACCTTCGTGAAGATAGCCCATCGTGGGAACGAAGCCCACTATGCCGCTGAGCTTCTGCCTTAATGCCCTTATCTCGGATATAGGCCCTACTACTTGCATACCGCTAGCTTTCAGCCTTTAGCTGTTTGATGAGGCTTTCATCCATGGTATAGCTCTGCTCCATAGTGGGGAAACTAAGAGATTTAACTTCAGATATGTAATCGGCAACAGCATTCTTAATTTCTCCGGCTAACCTGGCATATTGCTTGGCATGCCTGGGCACGAACTCAGTGTAAAGGCCCAACATATCGCTGATTACCTGGACTTGACCATCACAATCAGGTCCGGCGCCGATGCCAATCGTGGGAATAGTAAGCTTTTGAGTAATCAGTTTGGAAAGAGGTGCTGGAGTGCATTCCAGAACGATAGCAAAAGCGCCAGCTTCCTCCAAAATACGGGCATCATTGAGCAACTTTTTGGCTTCCTCCATCACCTTACCCCGTGCCTTGAATCCCCCCAATTGATGCTTTGATTGTGGGGTAACGCCAATATGCCCCATAACCGGGATGCCACAGCCAACAAGGCGCCTGACTTGTTCGGCAACGACCTCGCCCCCCTCCAACTTCACCACCTGTGCCCCCCCTTCCTGAATAAATCTTGCAGCATTATGTAAAGCATCGGAGACGCTGATATGATAAGTCATAAACGGCATATCGCCTATTACTAAGGCCTTCTTAGCTCCTCTCACTACAGCTTTGGTATGATGTATCATCTCATCCATGGTTACCGGGATAGTTGACTCATAGCCCAACATCACCATCCCCAAGCTATCCCCAACCAATATCAAGGGCACGCCAGCTTCATCAACCATCTTGGCCGTCACATAGTCATAAGCGGTAAGCATAGGTATTTTCTCTTTCTTCTGTTTCATTTCCTTTATATCGATAATAGTAACCCGCATGGCCTCCCTCCTTGGCGTTTACCCTTCCCCTCTCATCGAAGCAGAGGAAATACAGGTAAAGGCTCAATGATTCTGTTTTGTCTATCCACACGAACTATGCTTGGGGTTATGCTGATTGCCTCATCATCAGGAACCTGGCAATAAGAGAGGATGATGACTATGTCACCCTTTGCCACCAGTCTGGCGGCAGCGCCATTGATACCAATAATCCCTGAATTCGCCTCACCTTCGATAGCATAAGTGCTGAACCTGGCCCCATTGCTAACGTTTAGCACCTCCACCCTTTCGAAGGGCAAGATGTCGCTGGCCTCCATGAGAGACCTGTCAATAGTGATACTGCCTTCGTAATCCAAATCGACTTGAGTAACCCGGGCTCGGTGGATTTTACTTTTCAGCATAGTTCTCATTTTCTACCTCCCTAGGCGTGCAGTTTCCTTGCTTACTTTCTTTTCAAAGAAAGTAAGGCTTTCATCTCTTCTGCCTTCTGTTCATTGACCTTGCCTTTCGCTAAAGCAATAGGAATAGTCTGAAGCCCTAGCTCTTTATATGTAGTGAGCAAAGAAGGACTCCTGGCCTCAAGAGCGCTCAAGTGCCTCTCTATAGTGCCTAAATCCCCGCGGGCAACAGGACCGGTGAGGCAGTTAGGCAAGCCGATATTGTCAATATTGTTTATCGTCCCTTCGAGCAAGGGCAGCAAGGCCCTGGTCGCCTCCTTTGACGATACCCCGAAATCTTGCCACAGGTCCAGAGCCAGCTTCACCAGGGTCACCAGATAATTACAAGCGAAAACGGCTGCTGCGTGATACAGTACCTTGTCCCCCGGCTTAAGTTCCACCCAGTTGCCGTTCAAGAGAGAAGTCAACTCCTTTAGCATTGACAGCAGTGGCCCTTCGGCTTCCAGGGCAAAGGTAGAGCCGGACAAATTTTCTATGGCCTGGTCAACATCGGCAAAAGTCTGCAACGGGTGAAAGGAGCCAACAGCAGCCCCAAGTTTTCTCGCTGGCTCCAGAATATCTACGGAATGAGCGCCACTGCAATGCACGACGCTCTGTCCTTCATGCCACTGAACTTCGCCGCATACCTGGGCTATAACATCGTCAGGAGTGGTGATGAAGACCATCTCAGCAGCATCTGCCAGTTCCTGAGCTGTATGGCAAACCTGACAATTAGGCACCAGCCCGGCTAGCTTCTGCGCCGAGGACAGAGTCCGACTGGATACAGCCACCACCGGGCATCCCTTTTGAGAAAGCCTTACTGCCAGAGCAGTGCCCGTCGTTCCAGCGCCAATAAAGCCTGTCTTTAGCATCTGTTTACGTCCTTAGCTGCTGGCACACCAGCTAAAGTTTCCGCCTTTCGAATTGCTCTAACTATGGCTTCGGCGACAACCTCAGCAGCCGTTGCCCCCAGAGCGCTAATGTCGGCTTCCTTGTCACCCGAGGAAAGAGCGAATAAAGCATCGCCATCATACATGGTATGGCATGGGTCAATAGTGCGAGCAATGCCAACCTGGGCCACGCGGGCCAATTTGTTTGCCTCAGCTTTACTAAGTTTGGCATCGGTAGCCACTACACCGATTACGGTATTAAAAGGCGGAACTGCTTCCTTAAACTCGCCTTTCAACAAGCTGGACGTAGATAAAAATCCACTTCCGTCCGCCTTGCGAGGTCCAGCCAGAATTTTCCCCGTTCCAGGTTCAATCACATCTCCAACGGCATTTACCACTATGAGGGCAGCGATCACAATATCTCCGGCTATTTTTTGACTGGCAGTCCCCAAACCGCTTTTAACCGCTCTCTCCACGCCGAGAATCTTGCCCACTGTTGCCCCGGTGCCAGCGCCAACGCATCCCTCAGCCACTTCGATATTAGTAGCAGCCAGGCAAGCTTGATAGCCTTCGCTAGCTCCAGGTCTGATTGTAGAATCACCTATATTCAGGTCGAAAATAATGGCGGCTGGCACAATAGGCACCCTCCCAGCGCTGGTCTCATAACCAAATCCTCGCTCTTCCAAATACCTCATAACGCCGGTAGCAGCATCCAGGCCAAAGGCGCTGCCGCCACTGAGAACGATAGCTTGAACCTTTTCCACTAAATTTCCCGGGCGGAGCAGGTCTGTTTCCCTGGTCCCCGGCGATGAGCCACTGACATCAACACCGGCCACAGCCCCTGGCTCACAAAGTATTACCGTGCAGCCTGTCACTGCCTTCTTATCGGTATAATGCCCGACTTTAACTCCTGAAACGTCCGTTATAGCGCCATACATAACCATAAACTAAAAAACCCTCTCGGCATAACCGAGAGGGTTACCAAACAACTCCTGTTGTCCGTCTCGGTCACCGCCGATCCAAGCGGACTTTTAATTACCCAGTTCTCTAGCTCACTGCCTCAAGGGTCAATGGCTATTTTATATTGTACTAAATCCGCATTATTCTGTCAACATCGCATTATGCACAGCAAAGTACAATCGTTGCTTGGAGTGCCTAAAAGGGCTATACTGGAGTCTAAAAGAGAGATTCCGTATGCCTGATTTTCCGCAACAACAATTCAATAATTACCACGTGAGATTGCGCCCGAATGAT
>Ga0307377_10000641_pt1 | contig 45777 bp, 44 predicted proteins | sample TR3MG_FD_202535 | JGI IMG/M metagenome (GOLD analysis project Ga0307377, IMG submission 202535) | Soil microbial communities from Risofladan, Vaasa, Finland - TR-3 | ecosystem: Environmental > Terrestrial > Soil > Coastal area > Acid sulfate soil | place: Finland: Risofladan, Vaasa | collected...
TATTTGCGTAATGCATGTCGTTGTCATTTGGATGGTATTCCATCTCCATCGTTAATAAAAACCACAGCCTGTTTAGCCAAAACCGCGTGAACGCTTACATCAACTTTAGAGTAGCAGAATTCGTGTTTTAGTGCAAGCCTTCGCGAAATACATGGCGATACTTCGGCGTCTGGCTGTGGGGCTGACCGCATCGGAACGGGACATTAAGATGATGCTGACTTATAGTAGAGTCCTTGAGCAATGCCATAACTGCAACGTTAACCCGCAAGGATAAGCCTCTGCGATTCAGTTTCAATTTGCAAAGGGAATACCTTAACAGTATTATATTGCAGAAGTTGCTATTAAAGTTATGGGCACCGTCATTTCAGAAGGCAGCAGGTTGAAGGGCAGAAGTATGGAAAACCGAAGAAAAGAAACGCACGGGCACGAAAGAAGAATTTCGCGGCGTGATTTTATGCGCGCCGGAGCGGGGGCGGTTGCAGCATTTACGATTGTTCCCGGTCATGTGCTGGGGGGGCCGGGCCATGCGCCGCCGAGCGAGAAGCTGAACATCGCATTTATCGGCGCGGGGGGACAGGGGGAGCGCAATATCCGGCAGCTAAGCGGCGAGAATATCGTGGCGCTGTGCGACGTCGATTATGAGCGGGCAGCAGAGATGTTCAAACTCTATCCGGCGGTACCGAAATATCGTGACTTTCGCGAGATGCTGGATAAGCAGAAGGACATCGAGGCTGTGGTGATAACCACGCCGGACCACACGCACGCTGTGGCGGCCATGATGGCCATCAGGATGGGCAAGCACGTTTACTGCGAAAAGCCGCTGACACATTCGATTTGTGAGGCCCGCAAGCTAACGGAAGCGGCCAGGGATGCCAAAGTTGTCACGCAGATGGGGATTCACCATCACGCGAGTCAGGCGCTGCGGCTGGGCGTTGAAGTGCTTCGGTCGGGCGTCATCGGCAAAATTCATGAGGTGCATCTGTGGACGGTGAGGCCCAAAACATTGTGGGCGCAGGGTGTGGAGCGGCCCAAGGATACGCCGGCTGTCCCTTCGACGCTGGATTGGGATTTGTGGCTCGGCCCGGCGCCATACAGGCCTTATCATCCGGCTTATGTGCCGTTCAAATGGCGAGGCTGGTGGGACTTCGGGACGGGGGCGTTCGGCAACATGGGATGCCATGTGATGGACCTGGCTTTTTGGGCTCTCGAACTTGGCAGCCGGCCGGTGACCGTGGAAGCGAGGACAACGTGGTTTAACGACGAAACATATCCGGCGGCGTCTTTGATTCGGTACAGGTTCGGCGCTTCTGGCGAGCCGTCAGGCGTGACGGTCACGTGGTATGACGGCGGTCTGCTGCCCTGGCGACCGGAAGAATTGGAAGACAGACGGAATCTGCCCGACCATGGCGGACTGTACGTGGGCGACAAAGGTACAATACTGGTGCCGCTCGGGGACGGGCCCAGGCTGATACCGGAATCGAGGATGAGGGGTTTCAAGCGTCCCGAGCCGACGCTGCCGAGGTGTGCGGGAAATCATCAGGAATGGGTCGATGCGTGCAAGGGCGGGCCAAAGCCGCTGGCGAATTTTGACTACTCCGGTCCGCTTACGGAGATGGTTCTGTTGGGCAATGTTGCGATACGAACGGGAAAGAAGCTGAACTGGGATGGGGCAAACATGAAGGTTACGAATGTCCCCGAGGCGAACGAATACCTCGGGCGTCAGTACCGCGAGGGATGGCACCTGTAAGCTTTTATTTTCCAGCGGAAAAAGATAGTTGTTTGAGCATGAATCGGCGTTTACCATATTACTGAAAGTCGCTTTGAAGCACAGGCGGTCTAACTTGTCCGCAACGGGGCAGTCCGGTTCTACAGGGTGACAAGACAATGATGTCGGACAGACGTGACGAAAGCACATGGCTGATTACCGGCTCGCTGGTAGTTCTGGCGGCGGCGGCGGTGGCGGCGGCACTTCTGTACACTCGGGCGGTAATGATTCCGTTCGTACTGGCGGTTTTCACGGTTTCGCTTGTTTCGCCTATTCTGGACTTTCAGGTCATCCGGCTCAAATTCCCGCGTCCACTTGCGGCCGCGGTCACGTTTCTCGTGGTCATAGTCATAATAGCCCTTGTCTGCCTGCTCATCACGTTGGCGGTCCAGATGGTCATATCGACGGCCAGCCGGTATAGCAACGACTTTGCCAACCTGGCCAAAGAAGTGTTCCTGCAAGTAGACCGCTGGGGTGTGAAGCTGAACCAGGACAAGATTGTCAATGATTTACGAGACAAAATCCCCAACCTCGTGACGGATGCCGTCGGGAGAGTGCTGGGGGTATTGTCGAGGGCCTTTTTGATCTTAATCTTCGTTGTTTTTCTGCTGGCGGGACGCAATCCGCATGCGGTTCGGTCCGGGGTGTACGCCGATATTGATTCGAACATACGGCGGTATATCGCCACCAAAGTCGTTATCTCCATAGTAACCGGCCTTCTGGTCTGGGGTGTACTGAAGGTGGTGGGGCTGGAGCTGGCCGGCGTGTTCGGGATGCTGTCTTTCCTGCTGAATTTCATACCATCCATTGGCTCTATAATTGCCACTTTGCTGCCGATTCCAATCGCGGTAGCGCAGTTTCAAAATCCGTGGCTGATTATTTACGTGGTGGCTGTTCCCGGAGCAATCCAGATAAGCATCGGGAATTTTATTGAGCCGAAATTGATGGGCAAGGGATTGAATCTGCACCCGGTGACAATTTTGCTGGCGTTATCTTTCTGGGGTCTGCTTTGGGGGATAGGCGGGATGTTCCTGGCGGCGCCGATGACGGCGGTTATCAGAATCGTACTGATGCAGTTTGACACGCTCAGGCCGCTCGGAAAGCTGCTTGCCGGAGAGCTGCCGAGCTGGAAGACCCATCCGAGCCAGTCCGACGGTGCGCCGAAGCAGAAGGGTTGACTCGCTTTGCAGAATGTCGGCATTAACCGGCAGCGGCCATTTGCATCCATGTGTTCAGATAATAGCCGACATCATTGCAGTCCTGGAGGTTGACATTCCACTGTCGCCACTCTGGAAGGTTGAGGTCATTGGAAAGGTGTCGGACAAGTCGGACAGGTCGGACAAGTCAGACAAGTCGGACGGGTCGGATCGGTCGGACCAGTCCGACCGATACTGCCGCCCTTTCATAGATAACTCCTCACGAAACAACCAATTCTAAACCCCGCCGACTTCTTCCCCTCGTCGCACAGCATCTCGGCGTTAAACGAACGCCTGCTTGTGCGGTCAAACTCGGTAATCACGTCATCGACCGGCTTGTACCCCCTGCACCGACGCCCCACCCCCTCGCATACGCACGCAATTGGGCAGCCCTCACACGGCCGCTGACATTCCTCCATAGTGTCCCACACGTTCCACTTGAACACAGGCAAGCCCCGCGAACCCGTCTGCGTCAACAGCTTACTCATGAGCCCGTACGCCCTGTGCTTGGTGCTTATTACCTCTATCGCGGACACCCACCCCCGCGTGGTCTCCGTCGTGTACTGCGCCGCCTCATACACTTTGGGCTTAAACAGTTCTATCTCGTCGCAGCGCAGCTTGTTGACGTGCTGGCCGCGAACGCTCGTCTCGCTCTGAACGAGAACCTCAACCCGCCCCCCGCCCGCCATCGGTCCCCGTCGCCGCTAGACCCGCGAGCCCCGAAGCCAGCAGAAGCCTGTGCATCAATATCCGCCTCGGCGCCCCGGTGCCCGCAAACGCCCACCCGCTGGCATAGCATGCCCTCCGCCTCGCGTGCCTCACCGCCACCCACGTGTACCGCCGCACCAGCGGCTCGGCCTGCATGTCGCATCTCGCAACGCCCCCGTGCCGCCCCGACATCCGGAGCGCGACATACTCGCCCCGCTCGTCCACCAAGCTCGCGTACTCATTCACTGTGCGAGCACCCATAGCCCATCTCCTGCTTCATCAATGTCATAAATACCGCGGCCGGGTTCCTGCTCCGCGGGCCAGCCGCCTCCCTGGCCAACGCCAGAACGACGTTGAACATATCCATCTCTGCCTCTCCCCTGCTCACCTTCCCGGACACCCATCGCCCCACCCTCCTGAAACTCGTCCTGTCCGACTGATTCCGCGGCGGTATCAGCCTCCGCACCTCCATGTTGAACCACAGCTCAGCCTGCTCCGTCGACATCTGCCGGACGGCAGCCGCCTCCTCGGCCCGGCGCAGGCCGCACCTCCGACGCCCGTCTTTCAAAGCTGTCTGACCTGTCAGACTTGTCAGACCTGTCGGACTTGTCTGACCTGTCGGACCCGTCAACCTTGTCCGACCGCCTGGTCGCGCCAGCGTTTGGCGGTATCGGGCTGAGGCGGCTGGTAGAAGGTTTGCTGGATTTCGACGAGGGAGAATTGCTCAAAATATTCGGGTCGCGCGACCGGAAAACCGCAACAGCCAACTTTTGTCGTCGCTTTGGTCATTCAGCCTTCTGATTAAGAGTTCACACACATACTCTACCCGGCTTCAACGAAGTGAAATTCCCAGTTATCAGTGCGGAGGATTGCCATGGCGCCGTCACGGTTGGGGATTCGTTTTGCGCGGGCGAGATTCATGCCGGCACAGAGGGTATGACCGATGTAAAAGGGGTCAGGGGGGTCGTCATAGTGGCCGTAGAAGGCAAAGCGGGGCTGCACGGCCTCGATTAACCGGGTTATTCGTTTGCTGCCGGTAGGGAATTTGTTTCGCAGGCCTTTGTTGAGCGGGGCATCGTGTAATAGCAGGACATCCGCCTTCGGGCTTTTGTTGAGCAGCTCTTCAAGCGAGGCGGGATGCAGATATTTTTGCACCCGCTCATCAGAAGGCATTGGAAACTTGCCGAAGCGGTATTCCATACCGCCCAATGCGGCGACGGTCAATGTTTCATTACCTTTGTGAAATTCGCGGACCGAGCCGGGAGCGAGGAAAATAATCCGTCCGCCGGGGTCTACGGCGCGGTCTTCCTTGTCGGCCAGAAGCGAGAAATTTTCGTGGTTGCCGTGGACGAACCAAGTCTCAATGGGGGCCGTCGTTTCGCCTGATATGTACGGCGCGGCTGCCAACTGGCTCCGGTCTTCCTGGCTGCGTTTTTTTGTACTGCGGTCCATCTGTTCGAGGCAAGTCCATAATCCGATGTCCCCGGTCTGGAGGACCAGGTCTATTTGAAGTCTTTCTTTTCGCTCCCAGTTCCGGGCGAGGCGATACATACCGGGAAGGTTACCATGCACATCACCGAAAACAGCCACTATCATATTTGAACCTTTGAATCGCCTGAGAAATGCACACTATCAGTGCGAGTCTTCCTGTTCGACAATCGCCCGGGCCGGCTCAACTCCCAGAATCCATTCAAGGCGGTTTGCCACCCATTGCGCGTCCTTATCGAAACCGACGTTTTTGTAAAAGCGACACAGATTCGCATAACGACTGACGACGTCAAATCCGGTACCGTACTGAAGTTTGCGAAGGCAAACGGGACACAGGTGCATAGGGCGGGAGTCACTTTCCTGCAGATGGTTGGAGCCGTTAAGGACACACCTGAAGTAGATGCAATGGTGCAGGCCGAACATGTGGCCGGTCTCGTGGACGAGGACTTTGGCGCATCGCCGGAGCAGAAGCTTCTGGTAATCCTTGTCTCGTTTTTCTCCGTAGAAGGCTGGGTCGTAACGGGCGAAACTGTAAACGCCGACTCTCTCTCGGAGTGAGGCCTGGCCAAAGACAAAATTCCACGAAGGATCAGGATAGAGGTCGTCCATGGTAATCGCCAAGAGGCAGAACGCGTCAGCGGGAAGATTCCTTTCGAGAATGGCTAATACGTCGTCGGTAAGGATTTGACGTTTGCGGGTGAAGGTGTTGACGCGGGTGGTAATGTTGCTGTCCTTCAGAGTCAGGGCCGGGAGAACTTTGACCTGCATGGCAAAATAGGCGGCGGCATACTGGTTGAGAGCATCCACAGGAGGGGCCTGGGTTTGGGGAAACTCGCCGAGCGGCTGCAAATAGATTGTGCTGCGGGTCTTGTCCGGGCGGTTCGGCCTGGACTTGACAAAAGCATCAAAGGTCTGACCTGGCTCCAGATGGACCGCCAGCCAGTCGCCTGCTTTTGGAGCGGGTACCGGTTCAAAAGCCGGGCCGGGGTCGAGGGCCTTGCTTAGAGTCTTCGGAAGCCCTTCGGTGGAACCAATGGCCCGCAGTCTTTCTTTTGCAGGAGGCGGTCTAAAATCCATAGCCAAACTCACAGAGCAAACAGAGGAAAACACAGTCAGAAAGGCAATCCGCTTCATACATTACTGCGCCTGCTTGTCGGCTGCATTTACCGACCAACGCTTCGATGTTACTAAGGTTATTTTAACTCAGGTCAAAAAAGTAAATTATGGCACAAAAAGCGGCATGTCAAGGCTAAAAAAGCCGGGCAGCCGGGTATCATCAGTTTTAGATGAGGGATAGTACCGTTACCGGACCTCAGTTGACTGCCTTTTATGGATAGAGACAAGTGAATCAACGTTGGCAAAGAGAACAATGGGCTGGGTCAAGGGCATTGACCCGAAAAGGCTAATGTTGAAAGGAGATGATTAAGATGTTCGCAAGAAGATATCGAAAAAATGGTGGAATTGCTTATATAAGTTTGATTTTGGTCTTAGTGCTATTTGCAGAATCTGCCCTGGCAAAGAAGGCCCAAGCCAGAAGTAGTAAGCCGAGCGGGGGCGGTGCAAAAAGCGCACCGGTCAAGAGCTCTGGTGCTACGAGCACGCCTCGGTCCGCCGGTGCGGGCGCACGGACGGCAAAGGGCAGTACGCCGCGGGCGGCTGCGCGGGCTCCAAGCCGAGTTAGCGCCTCAAGGCCGCAAGGCCCAGGCAATTACAGCAGAAGCGCCAAACAAGGGGTCAGCAGGCCAAGCGTTGCAATACCAAGGAGTCAACCCAGTAGTGTCCAAAGGACTCAACGCGGTAAAACGACTGCCGCCGGCGGCACCCAGCGGGAGCGGGTCGCCTCCGTCAATCGCAAATCCTCCAGCAGATTCGTCAACGTAAGAAGGTCGGTGGAAGTAAGTACGCGTGGGGGAACGCAGACAATTGTGAGTCCAAGGCAACGGTTGAATCCGGATAAGGTTTCGGGAATCGGCAGCGTGCTTGGTACGGCAAGAAACCCTGTTCAGACTGCGAGAGAACGGGCAGCCGGAAGGCCGAGTAACCGAATAAGCCCCGACAGAACCTCTTCCATCGGCAGTTCAATCGGAGAAGCGAAGCCCCCTGCTGCTGTTGTGCAAGCACCGGCCGGGGTAAACTCCGGCAGTCGCGTAAGCTCTGGCAGAATCGCGCGCATCGGCGGTTCAATTGGCCAAGAAAAGCCTTCTGTAGCCAATACGAGGGCGCCAATCAGGGACAACAAGCCGAATATCGGCACTGCCAAGACAACCAGGAGTAGTGATAGAATTCTGCACAAGTCCGGGTCAGTTGTCAGAGAGCCTGCAAGCGGACTCAGGGCCAACCGAGAAAGCTTCAGAAATACAGACCAGACAGGCCTGAGGTCAAACAATAGTGCACGTTCGCGTGTGTCTTCTCTGTTCACGCGTCCAGCGGGTGAAAGGAGCCAGCACGTTCGGCCGGAGTCTGAAAGGAGCCAGCACGTCAGAGCAGAAAGCAGAAAAGCCTTTGCTCAGTCCCGACCGATTATCTCCAACAGCAGAAAACTGATTGACCGGCGTCGCAAGCAATGGGGCGGCCGGGAGAGGTCTGCAAGGCCGGCATACCGTGAACGCAGGGAGGTGGCAGGACGGGTCGACCGTCACGACCATGTCTATGTGGACAACCGCGACCGGATACACCACCAGAGGATCTGGCCGAGATACCGTGTTGCGTTGTACTACAACTGGGGGCCATGGTACACGTTTTGCCACTTTTATCCTTACTATCACCGCAGGTACGTGTTCGTGAGCCTGGGTGGATGGTGGCCTTTGGATTACGGCTATCTGCGGTACTACTGGTATGGCTACCACCCTTACACATGGTACGGGTACTATCCGATAGCTCGTGAAGTAACAAGTGACACTTATAACTACTACACTTACAACTACTATACCAACGACGGTACCGCCGCCGGAGTCACACAGACGACAGGCGACATACCCGCCGTGGACCATACAACGTTCGCAGATGTTCGTGAGAAGCTTGCACAGCAGGCAGAGGAACCTGCTGCACAGACGCCGGCCGACGTGTATTTCGACGATGCGGTTAAGGCCTTTGAGGCGGGCGGTTACGGTATCGCGGAGGAAATGTTCGCCAAAGCAATGGAACTGGCACCTGATGACATGGTTCTTCCGTTTGCTTATGCTCAGGCCCTTTTCGCCGGTGAGAAATATTCGGAATCGGCGCAGGTTCTTCGTACCGCACTTGCAAAGGTCACGCCTGAACAGGAAGGCGTTTTTTATCCTCGCGGGCTGTACGCCGATGACGACGTGCTCTTCGAGCAGATTGACCGGCTTGCCGAAAAGGCCGAGCTGTACAGTTTCGACGGGGACCTGCAGTTTCTTCTGGGCTATCACTTGCTCGGAATCGGCGAAACCGACGAGGCGGTTGAGCCATTGCGGCTGGCCGGCCAGGATTTGAAGAATGCACCGGCTGCAGCGGTACTGCTGGGCGTTCTGGAAAAACTAAGAGTCAAGAACGTCGGCGATGACGAGACCGAGGACTAACCGTTTCGGTGAGAGGCGCTGCAATGGGCAAAATATATTTGACAGCATTGAAAGCGGGCACATTCCTGTCGGTCGCACTGGTACCGGCGGCGCAGGCAGGCAACTGGGTGGAATTTGCAGTGTATCCGTCACCGGAAGACCAGGAGGCCCCCGATATTTACGGAGACAAAATCGTCTGGCAGCAGCTTGTCGAGGGAGACTTCGACATTTACGGGGCCGACATCAACGAGCCTCTCTATCCCTTGGTTTTTATCATTGCCGATTTCGTGGACGACCAAGCGGCGCCTTCTATCTACGAAGACACGGTGGTGTGGCAGGACTATGTGGAGACGGACTGGGATATTTATGCGGCGGACATCAGCGATCCAATTGAGGCGCAACTTTTTGCGGTTTCCTACATCGCCAATAATGACGAACAGATTCCCACTATTCACGGCAACGTTGTTGTATGGCAGGATGGCGTCACGGGGGACTTTGATATCTATGGCGCAGACATCACGGACCCCAGTAACCCGCTGGAATTTCCCATAGCCCTTTACGATTCAAACCAGCAAGCCCCCGTTGTCTACCGAAACACGGTCGTATGGCAGGACGATTATTTTACCGACCCGGATGTTTTTACCGCAGACATCTGGCTAAGAAACAGGCCGGAGGAGTACTCTGTCGCATTCGTGGAGGGTGACCAGCAAAACCCTGCTGTCTCGGCCAATGTGGTCGTCTGGCAGGACAACTTCTTTGGCGATTGGGACATCTACGCCGCCGACATCACTGACGTTACCAATCCGGCTGAATTTCCCATCTGCAACAATGGCGCTTCCCAGCAGAATCCGGACATAGACGGTAACATAGTAGTCTGGCAGGACGACCGAAACGGCAACTGGGACATATATGGCTATAACCTGACCACACGAGAGGAGTTTCAGATAACCTACCACTCGGCCAATCAGGTCCATCCGGCCATAAGCGGCAAGGTGGCAGTCTGGCAGGATGACCGAAGCGGCAGGTGGAATATATACGCGGCGGTACTTGAGGGCCCCGAAGCTGCCGGGTGCGCAGCACGGATACCGGGCGATGTCAACGGGGATTGCAGAGTCAACATGAACGACTACGCGGTAGTTGCCGGATGGTGGCTCGAATGTAACCTGGAACCGCCGGAAGCATGTTGGCGATAAAGTTAAAAAACGCTTTTTGGGTTTGAAGGAGGCATGAAAATGGTTAAGAAATTAGTGACAATTTTGTTGGTAGCGGCGATAAGTCTGGGGTCGGCATTCATTGCCGGCTGCGAGAGTGACGCACAAATTGGTTCTGCCATTGGCGCGCTGGCAGGGGCGGGCATCGGTCAACTTGCGGGCCGGGACGCTGAGTCAACGCTTATCGGGGCGGCGGTCGGGGGCGCAGCCGGATACATGCTCGGCAACGAAAGCGACAAAAAGAAAGCGGAAGCCGAAACGATTGAGCTGCGTCAGGAAATTAACACTGTTATGGTAAAAGTTACCAACAGCAACGGTTCTATCGTGCAGGTGCCGCTTAGAAAACAGGGTATCGGCTATATCGGCACAAGGGGCGAATATTACAGCACGCTGCCGACCGAAGACCAGTTACGTCCGGTGTACGGCTTTTAGCGGGCCGGCACCCGTCTGTTCGTTTGGATTGCAACGGATATGAGTGCTTTATCAACTGTAAGGTTTTTCATGAATTGACTGTTGAAGAGCAGGTGACTTTACAATAGAATATCCGTGACTAACCGTCAGGTTGGCGCCTTTTAATTAGGGCGGAAGCTTCGGCAAGGACGAGGCTGAGACGAGCAGTAAATACAAGTGAGAGGCTTGCAGTGGACAGACGGCTGCGAAAGGCTCTGAACGGACTCATGGACCCGGATGTTGAATGCCGTCGCCGTGCAATGGAGTCGTTTGTGCGAGCCACGTTTGAAAAGTTCATCAGGTGCCTGTACCGTTACCTGGGTAACGAGGTGGAATGCGAGGACGTTCTGGAAAGCGTGTATGCAGATATATGGGAAAGGCCGGGGCGTCTGGCCAAAGTTACCAATGAGAAGGAGCTGCTAACAACTGTGTACCTGTACTACATGCGACAGCGATTGAGGGAAGTATACAGCAGAATAAACCGAAATCTGCATTTATCTCAAGAAGGCCTCAAGTCGCTTGTCGCCCCGGAATTAGGTGTACTCGAGATTCTGTCTGAAGAGGAGCTCCGGCAGACGCTCAGGCGAATGTTAGGCAGACTCAAAGCACGGGAACGAAGGGCCATAGAGCTGTGGATGGAAGGTATGTCTATCAGAGCAATCGCCAACGAACTGAGAACTACAGTTGGGGCAGTGAAGATGTTGAAGTTTCGAACTATACTGAAGCTAAAGAAGGAGTTAGGCAACTACAATTGCGACTATTAAACAATTTGCGTATTTTGGGGGGCCCGTCGCCGGATACGCGGCAAAGGGAACCCTCCGGAAGGAGCAAGAGACAATGGCTGATATAAATCGCAAAGTTCAGGAATTGCTGGTTGACTACGCCGATGCCCTGCGTGACGGCTCTTTGCCGGTGTTTCTGAAATCACTTACACGTGAGGAAGGACAGAGGATAGGTTCTTCTCGTGATTTTTGGGACGCCGCGGAAATCGCGCGGGTTCTTAACGGCGTTGGTTTCGCGGACAAGGCTCTGACACCGAATGTGGGGCTGTTCATATCACGCGTGGATGCCGAGATCGCTTCACGACTGAAAAGGGCCAAGGCGCCTTCGCGAGCCAAGCGGGGCGCTAATCAAAGGGGTGCGACCAAGACGAAAAAGACCGAGAAACCGATATGATTCTGGACTGCTACCAGTGTTCATCCTGCTATTTCGAGGACAAGGAGCCGTCTTCGAGAATAGACCCTGCTACGATATCAACACCGCAACCCAAGATGGTCTTCAGGAATGTTCTGCTGGTTTTCGTCTGCGTCGAACTGTACGACGGCAAAGAGGAGCTGGAGGAGGCTGCCGCTGAATTTGCGTCGCTATCGGACCTCATAGGGAAAAGACCCATCGTTCTGTGTCCCAATGTTCATTTGTCGGTTGACAAAGCGCCCGAGAAACAAGCGGCGTGGTTAATTGCGGAACTGGAAAAGATGCTTGTTGCCGACGGCTACGACGTTCACCGGCTGTCTTTTGGCTACCACAAACAGTATGGTATGGAGTGCAACGGCAATGTGGGCAGCATCGTCGGCAGAAGGTTCTACGGCTCTGAAGAGAAACAGTTTTTGCGGCTGCTGACGCGGCTGGGTGTATGTCCTCCGGAGAGCCTGCCGAGTGATATGCCCGCCTGGGCGAAGACACTTACGGAACGAAGGCTGAAGGTGTTAGGCAGCCGTAGAGAAACATACAACGTCGCACGGAAAATGCTCCAGGAGCAGCTTGACCAGACAGGATATAGCGAGCTTTGGACCTGCATGCTCTTTGAGGGGGAACGGCAGCCAATGGAGGACTATCTGAGCACCCTGCATCAAATCATCAAGAACTACGAGGATGTCAAAGTACACAGGGCGATTAATTTGAGCGTACCGGGATTTTGTAATGAAGCACGTTCGCTTTTCCGCAAGTATCCAGAGGCAATCGAAGCGGGGAGACTGCGGATTTACAGCAGCAAGGTATCCGACCTGGAGTTCCTGTTATCGAGAAGCGCGGTGCTGCTTGCCTTCCCACATATACCTCGAAAAGCTGGTTCACACGCCGGTGAGATATCGTTCGGAATTTACTGCAAGGATGAAGATTTTGCGAGTAACTTAATCCAGTGGTACCGAACTTTTCTTGTTGATTCGCGGTTTGGGTGGATTCGGACGGAATCGGAACTGGACGCCACAATCAGTGAGCTGGAAGAAGAAATGTTCCGGGAGAAGTCTGAGTAGGCTTTGAGAATTGTGGCTGAGAAACCGGCCGGGGTATCAATAGAATCAAGTACAATACTATCAAAGAGGACCAAACGGTACACATGGCCTCATCTGTTTTTGTGGTTGTAGCCTACGCTATAGTGCTCACGTTTGTTGCCGTTCGGGCGCGGGCGGCCCGTGAGTTCGTGGATTTTTCATTGGCCAGACGTGCGCTTCCGCTTGCGCTGGTATTCGGCAGTCTTTGTGCCACGTACGTCGGGCCTGGTTTTTCGATTGGCTTTGTCGGGAAAGGCTTCAAGAGCGGATTCCTTTTTTGGGGGATAGGGCTGGCGTATTCGCTTCAGAACATCCTGGTCGGCCTGCTTATAGCTCCTCGACTAAGGAACCTGAAAGACTGCTGCACGTTAGGCGACGCCATAGGTCAGATGTACGACCGAAAGTGCCAAATTCTTGCGGGGATTATCTCTGTCAGTATATGCACATTTCTTGCGGCGGTCATGGCACATGCCAGCGGGGTTGTATTGAACGATATATTCGGGCTTGACCGGTTCTGGTCTGCTGTTATAGTTGTGGGGCTGACAGCGTTGTACACAACGTTCGGAGGATTGCGGGCAAGCGTAATAACGGACGCTTTTCAATTCACTGCATTTGCCCTGCTACTGCCTGTTACGCTGCTGCTTGCGCTGTCCTTTCATCTCGACGGCGGCGGGGCACATTTCATCAGCGAGGCTTCCGCTGCTACCACGCAAGGCTTCAATTCAACCTCGACAGTTAAGATAGTCGGTTTGCTGGCGGCCTTTTTTCTTGGGGAAACACTCATACCTCCCTACGCTAATCGGGCACTGGCATCCAGAACAACCGGCGTGTCACGAAACAGCTTTATACTGGCAGGAGCTTTTAGCATCGTATGGTTCATGGTCATGATATCGCTCGGCGTTGTAGCCAGGAATATTGTGCCGAAAACAACAGAAGAAGACAAGGTGCTGTTGAAGCTCGTTGAGTCAATCATGCCGTCCGAAGGTTACATGCTTTTGCTGGTAGTATTAGTTTCGATAGTCATGTCCAGTCTTGACTCGCTACTCAACGCCGGTGCTGTGGCTCTTACGGAAGATGTTGTCAAGCCGTTTGTGAAGCTGGGAAACGGGGGCGCTCTTAATGTTGGCCGGTGGGCGACAATTGCCATCGCAGCGGTGGCTGTCGCCTGCTCACCTGCCGTTCCCAGCATTATTAGCGGCCTGCTCATATGTTATACTATTTGGGCTTCGGCGATTCTGCCGGCCCTTATTATTGGTCTATGGTCGAAGCACCCACGGCCGCTGGCCGGAACTCTATCCATGATTGCAGGTACGCTGGTTGCTGTGGTAGCCATAATTTGCCTGTTTTTCTTTCCCTCTGTGATTGAGGATCGGATTGAGGTTATCATTATTCCCGGTCTTGGCGCGGCTGTTTTGGCGTATGCGCTGGGGTACCGACTCCAAAGAACTAAACCCGGAGGCTGACGGATGGATGCAGCAATCCTGATTCTTGTGGTTATTGCGAGCCTACTCACTGTTGCCAGCGGCATTTGGGTTGCGACGGCGTTGGTAAGCGCTATTTCTACGCATCAAAGCAAGACCGGCGAGCAGCCCCCGGAGAATAAGGAAACTGGTAGTGTTATGCGATAGGAATGACGGCGAACCTCACGCGCCCGGCGCTGCGCACATATCGGTCAGCGGTTTTCCGGCTGGTATTGGTTCGAGCGGCGCGTGAGCGATGCTTTTCACTTCTTTCTTGGCCCCTTGGGCCGGAAAAAGATTGACAAATTTCTGTAAGAGCGATTATTCTTCAAATACTTGGATGTATGTAAGGGCTCGTAGCTCAGCGGCAGAGCAGTGGACTCATAATCCATTCACCTGAGATACCTAAGCCCTGCAATAAACAAGCACTTACGGAAGATACCAAAACCGACTTGGCGTCATACTTGGCGGAGATTGCCCAAAAAGACCCTGATTTGGCCGAGATTGTCAAGGTCTGGCCGGAGCTTCCGGAGCATATCAAAGCGGCAATAAAAACGCTCGTTGAGGGGCTCAAGGGAACAGGCTCGCAAGGATAGATGCTATGAGAAGCGTGGAAAGACGAGTCGCGAGAATAGAGGGCAAGCTCAAGGTACGCCACGAACCCGTGACCGTACATATAGCCTATTTTGGCGACGACGAGTTACCTCCAGACAACGGCCAAGGTGTCTTTGTCTGCAAGTACGTCCGTTACAAAGATGCAAGGAACGCTGAGCAAGCACAAATCCAAAGGGAGAATACCCTTTGATGAGCTTCTGGAAAGAGCAAGGCAATGAGTAATCTAAAGAGACGACTTGAAAAAGTAGAGGACAAGGTGAACTCGATGGAGAAAGAAACGAGTGAAAGAAGGGCAAGGCTTTTGGAACTCGAACGCCGGGGAGAGGGAGACTCCCTAACGGCGTTAATGCTGAGGTTGGAAGAACAATACGGGCGCAGACTTACCTTTTCGGATTTGGGCGTGATAGCACTTGGACGACTACCCGCAAGGGACGCACGCAGGGCATAAAATGACAGAATCCAACGAAAAACAACAAAACGGCCAAGAACAGAAACTGACCGAAAGGCAACTTAAGGCTATTCCGCTGATAGTTACAAGCGCGACGTATACCGAAGCCTGCAAGAAAGCCGGTCTCAACAGGACAACGCTTTACGAGTGGCTGAAAATACCAGAGTTTAAGGTTGAGCTTGACCGGCAGCGGGACGAGGTTACCTCTGAGGCTTTCGGGGTATTATCGCAGAGTCTGACGAAGGCGGTTGAGACACTCGTGGGGTTGCTGGACCACAAAGACGACCGCCTAAAGCGGCTGACGGCGAAAGACATCATAGAGCATTTCCTGAAGTACAAGGAACTCAGAGAGTTAGAGGAACGGATAGAGGCAATAGAGCAAACGCTTGAAAGGCAGAGACCATAATCAAGGCTTGGCCGGAACTGCCGGACCATATCAAAGCGGCCATAAAGGCGCTGGCTGGTGTTGTCTAATGTTGTCTAATGTTGGCTAATGTTGGGTAATATTGGGTAATATTGGCTTCAACCTCAGAAAACTTGACATTCATAGGCAGCGGGGGGGGAGGGGGGAAGGCCCCCCCCTGAGTTCTGAAAAACAGGGGGCCCCACATATCAAGCTGACCCCATTTTGAGATTGTGGATTCGCAAGCCCGCAATAAAGCCCTTGTTAGAGGCCGGTTTTGAAAAAAAAGGGTAGTCCAAGACGGTCCGGGCGGACTTTTTGCGTAAACCGCCCCTTGCTGGCCGTTTTTGGGCGTGCTGGGGCAAACGGTGGGGGGCCTATTAAATCTCTGGGGTGCGCCAAGCGTGTACCGCAGGCCAAGCAGCGTCTTTTTTTTCAAGGGTTTTTTTGACAAGGCCCCTACCCCACGTTCCCGAAGGCGGGGGGAGTGGCTTGCGACGGTTCCATATATCCGCTCACGCAAAATTCTTAGTTTTTTCTACCTGAAGCAGTTGCTCTTTCAATAGGTCAAGCCGCTCTTGGAGCATGGCTTTGTGCTTGAGAACATCACGCTTGACATTGCGCTCGCAGTGCATTGGGTCAGTTACACCGAACATTCGAAGGGCTTTGAAGATAGCCCCCAGCCGCTTGCGCTCGGCTGGTATGTAACGCTTCTTGCCGGGGCCAACCCAGATAGGCGTCATGGCGTTTTTGTTGGCTATGAGCTTTTGAACATACGCCTTGATGGGGTCTTTGAGCCTTTGTTCAATTTCTGCAATTTGTTTTCTCCACAGGTCGGGTAAGACTTCCTGCTGGATGTGCCTTTTGACGTTCGGCTTGCTGAAGATGTATTTTACTTGAGCGGGCCGAAGCTTCAGGCGCTCGGCTATCTCAAGCCTGCAAAGACCCTCATAATGTCTGAGCTGAACGGCTTCCTTTTCCCATGTATACAGTAGCTTGTCTCGCGCCATACACGCCTTTCTAAGGGGGGTATCGGACGAAAAACGGTCTTTTTATGCAAATTTACGCTGCCCACGCCGTTTTGTTCTCACCATCACCGCACCCAAGCCGAGCAGGTTTGGGGTGAGGCGAGGTAGCATTCAAGCCAGTTGTTGGCAAGTTCCCGCACATCGTTAAGGTCAACGTTTCCGTCGCCGGTAAGGTCAGCCCCGCCGCATTCGCCGCAGCCCGTTTCCTGCCAGTGGCCGGCGAACAGCGCCATATCAACGAAGTTGACCAAATGGTCACCGTCCATATCGCCAAGCTCAGGCAGTTCAAAACACATAAATATCGGCAGGTGGTCGGAAGCATCGATGGTATCAGTCAAGGTCAGGCCCGGTGGAATGGTTTCGGCTGTATATGTCCAGGTATTGAGAACCCGCCCACCGGTCACGAAAGATACTACCCTGTCTGATGGCAAAATGTAGTCGATTCTGCGGCTAAGATAAGTGCCGGTATTTGGGTCGCTGTTTATTGTGGCGTTGCTGCCGTTATTAAGGTCAACAGGTGTAATCAGGTTTAGCCCCACATTCGGGTCGAGCAGGTCTGTGACGCGGTAAGAAGTATCTTCATCGTTCAGGTCGCCGCCATAGATATAAAGGGAATTGGGATGTGCCGCCCTATACTGGCTGATTATCAGGACCGATGCTGCTGATTCGTTGTCGCGGATGGTGGGGTCGCTTGCGTGCCAATGTGCCATAAATACCTCCAGGTCTTTTGCTCCGGGCAGGTCGATTGTTACAGCAAAAAGGGTTCGCAGACTTCCTTCACCCAACGGGTGTTCTCTTACAGAAGAATCGATGATGTCATATTTGCTCATGACCATTCGCCGGTTGTAAGCTCCGTCAGCGGACGAATAATAACCCTCGTAGTCGCTGTTAACGCTAAGAAAATCATCGGGATATGTTGTCCCTTTGGCCTCTTGGAAAATAATGATGTCGGGGTCGAAGTAGTCCACTATCCGTTGGAGCGCTTCTCTGCTGTCAGTACCAGCAGCACCGATTCCATTGACGTTATAATTGAGAACAGAGATTTCTATCCCGCTCGATGAGGAACAGAGAAATAATACGATGCAGACCATCTGCAACACCGTTGTGGTCCTGTTCGTTCGCATTCCGTCTTTCAAAGAAAAAGGTTTAGCGTTTTCTTCTGAACATCACTCCCAAGCCCGAAAGCGTAGCCAGCAGAATAAGGTGGCAGACTGGAGACTTTATTTCTCCATTGAGCGTCCAATCTTGGGCAGAGGCTCTTTCAAGACATCTATTAACCACGGCGGCGCATTGTTCTCCTCGGCCAGTTTTTTTGCCTCTTCGTTTTGTTTTCTAATCTCCTCAAAGAACCTTTGTTCAAGCCGAAAAAGTGCATCGGAGACTTTCTCGATGCCACTAATATCTTGTCCTTCGGGATGAGCACGACGGAGCGCGCTGTATGTTGGGTAATCTTCGGTAGGTTTACAAACCTTAAACAATTCCTCAAAGCCAAACTTGAAAAGGGGGTCGAAGTATTCTTGCCCCTGCTTTTCGGTTCGCTCCATATCGACGAAAGGTTTAATTGCAACCCACGTCTTTCGCATCGAATGCCATATTGGTAGCAAAATTTCTCTGGGACTCAAAAAGCCACTGATTAAGAAAAATCCTGTCTCGTCATAGAAGTCACAGAGTTTCTGTATTTGCTTCCCCAACTCAAGGTCACCTTTTTGGTCGCCTTCCTTGCCAAAATCCTTGAACCTTCTTCCTATGGCAAGCCAAGTCACTCTCTTGGTAGGTGTTCCTTGCCCAAACACAAAGTCCCTAAAGAACCACATTCTTGCCTCGCGTATATCTCCCCACCAATGGTTAAAGAACCATAATAAGATGATGTCCGAAGCTGATGTATCTGTTTGTTTTGATTCTTGCCTACCGTTCATTTTAGACTCCTTCTTAATACTACCACGCCCAAGGCAAGCGGCAGAAACTTAGCCGCGAGATATACTATTTCGTAGCATGGTCTTGAAGAATTTCGGGCAAGTCTGAAACGTCGTGCGAAACCGCCCATAACCACTTGCCAAAGCCACCTTTTTCGTTCACGGCCCTTACCCACTCGTCCAAGAAGGCACGCTTTGTCTTGTCCTTCTGAGTATCTTGTCCTTTGGTTTCGAGGACAAGGAAATTACCAGTTTTCAGTCCAATTATAAAATCGGGTCGGTATTTCTTCACGATACCTTTGAAGGTATACAGCACTTCCAAGCCAAGATGGTCGTTCTTCGCCCAAGCCGCCACATTCTCATTGTGGTCAAGCTGGAAGGCTTCAGTCGCTTCCCACGTGCTGTCGAATACGCAGAAGTTGATATGCGATTTTCTCGTATACTCGCACGGCTTGCCGGTGTACCAGGTTCTCATATCCCCTGTTGAGCGGATGGGATTATCACGGTCAAAAACGGGTTCGAGGGTCTCAACGTTATCGTGTCGAATAGCATCTGCAATATGTTGGACAACCTTGTTCATATTGAGGGTTATGATTACCCGGCGTCTCAGCTCGTCCTGATGGAACAGAGACGGTGAAATCCGAACCTTATTAGCGGAAATAAACTGCTCGACAATACGAATCAACTGAGCCAGCAGGTACTGTTTGTTACCCTTCCAGTTCTTTTGTATTTGGTCGTAATTGTCTCTGGCAACCTCAAATATTATCCGCTGCATCCGCTGCTCCCGGCCCAGCCGTTCAAGGTCAATCTGCGAAATCTTTGTAACGTCGGGCTTGCCGTCAACTATTGGAGCTAACTCCGCAATTTGTGCTGTCTCAAAGGCGTTTAGCTCCAGCGGTTCCACTTGTTCCCAGTTCAAAGTCAGTTTTGGCCGATACACGCGGTCAATCCGGATAACATTGGGCCAGCTAATTTCAAATTCCTTCTTCTCAGCCACTGGCTCAACCGCAGTTTTCGGTGTGGGCGGCGGCGGTGGGCCATCTTCCTGTGATTCGTGCGGTAGGAAGGTAAATGGGACGCCAAAGATGTTGACGTATTCGGGAGCAAACATATCGCTTCCCGGCTGCATATCGTAGGAGGTTCTGCGAAGACCTCTGCCAACCACCTGCTCACAGAGCAATTGGCTGGTGAACGCCCGCAGGCCCATAATGTGGGTGACTGTCTTAGCGTCCCAGCCTTCCGAGAGCATTCCAACGGAAATCACTTTCTGGATTTGCTCTCCGGGCTTACCCCTCTTGCCCACCGTATCGACGATTTCTCTTAGCTGCTCGGCCAGTTGCTTTCTGGTCAATTTCTTTTTTGGTTCCTCAGCTTCTTCTGTTTCCTCGTCATAATCGCCGCTCAAAGGTATTGGCTCATCCTGAGCTTCAGCCATTTCGAGAACCTTTGAGTCAATGTGCAGTATCCGCTCAGGAATGCAAAGCTCGTCTATTCTGACCTTCTTATGGTCGAAAGCATATTTGATGCGCGCGGCTGTGTGTGTCGTATTTGCGACCGTAATCATCACAGGTGGCGTGCAAAGATACTTGGTTTCTCTCCACTTTTCAGCGGTCTTGAGCCAGTCGATTCCCAAGAGGTAATAGCCGTTTATCACTAAGTCCGGTAGCGGTTCGTGAGCTTCAGCTTTGCGGTTTACGTCATCTTTTACGTCCGGGTCCTGGTAGATATGGTAGAGTTTGGATTTGTACGTTCTTGCGTCCGGCAGTGCATCGTCTCTGACCACTACACGGGGTGTTTTAACCAGTCCTGACTCAATAGCATCGTTCAGCCCAAAATCGCTGACTACCCAGCCAAAGAGCGTTTCCTCTGAACTCTTCTTCCCTGATGGCGCAAAGGGCGTGGCCGAAAAATCAAAGCAATTAAGAATACCGCGCGCCTTGTGGATTCTATCAAGCCCACCTACCCAAACTGTGGCTTCCTCGGCGCTGTCTTTCATATCCCTCATCCGCAGATACTTCCCGACAGCTTCGATGTTGACCCGCCAGGCGTGGTGAGCCTCATCGTTTATTACAATAATGTTTTTGGCTTTGGCCATATCACCCAAAACCTCTCGGACATAAGCCTCTGTACTCTTGACTCCGCGCTTATCGACGCTGCGCTTCTTGGCAACCTGTTCTTCGGTTTCCCAACTCAGTTTGTGCCAGTTGTGAATTATGATTTTGCCTTGACGCAGCTTTTCAATAAGACCGGCAGGTACGATGTTAAACTCGTCATAATAATTGCCTTTGCCAAAAGGCTGTAAGACCTGAAGACGAGTCTTGACCGTCAAGCCGGGTGCTATGACCAAGACGTACTTGGAGAATCTCGCGTCTTGTGGGTACGTGAGCTTGTTCAAGACCTGCCAGGCTATGAGCATAGCCATCACAACGGTCTTCCCGGAACCGGTAGCCATCTTTGAGCAAAGTCTTGTAAACTCGCCGCCATCTTTTGGTATGTCGATTCCAACCTTCTCAGAAGCAGGAGCTTCAACAAGCCAAACAAGCGTTTCAATCGCTTCCAACTCACAGAAGAAAAAGGGGTACTGCCGCTGGTCCCTGTCGTGCCAGTGTTCCAAGAGCCGCTTGGTTATCCCCGTAACGCCCGGATACTCGTTCTCGCGCCAAGCCTTTACGCGCGGCCGGATTTGATTGACGAGCGGCAGCGCTACAAATATACCAGGGTCGTCAAACGCCTTTGAATCCGGCGTGGCAACTACGTAACCAGCGGGACGGCGGCCTTCTCTTTTCTCAAAGCTCCTTGATTCCCGGTCGTAGTGCCAGTGGTACTTCGGCTCCTCGTACGGAGAGTTGATTATCAGATGGTCTATTTTCGTCTGGCCCATCAGTCAACCTCCATAATCCGCAGGCTCTCAATTCCCCTGTCGTCAATAATCTTTACGGCAACCCGCTTATTATCACCCGGCTCAAACGGCAGCGACACCGTGCCGCGATACGCTTCAATAAGCTCCTCGTCGATTTCGGCCTTTAGATTCTTCGTCAATCTTGACCAGCCCTTATCTTCTGTTGCCATCGGGAAAAACACCTGTCTGGGATAAACGCTTCTACCATCATAGTCTGTATCGAGCATCCACATTGCAATCTTTTCCGTTCCGCCGGAGTCGATATTACCCGTTATTGTGTTGTAGTAATCAAAACCAAGCACTTCGACCTTGTATTTACCGGCGTCTTCGCCCTCAGTGATTTTTTCGAGCTTTATATCCGGCTGACCGAAAAGCCAGAAACTTTCATTGCTTGAGCGTTTTTTCTTTAAGTCATCTGTGAGTAAATCGGCGTTCATCTGCGCTTTTAGTAGTGTAACGCCCGGCCAGTCGGTCTCGTCAATATCTTTCGCCGCTTCCGGGTCAAACTGAAAGGCGGCAAAGACAACGATTTTGGGTTTTGGAACCAAAAGCTGTGCTTCCTCTAACGCCAGAGCAACCTGTCTTTGCTCAAGCGGCTGATGTTCAGGGCCAAAGGAAGCGACCACACGTTCAGGCTTGTCGCCTTTGGTCTCGGCGTCGGCGTGGAGCCAGCGTGTCCCGCCCATCGGCTCAACCCTTGAGAAGTTTATTCTCTGTCCGCCCTTGCCGCGTATGCCGGTCTTGAATAATTCATCCCGCCATTCACCCTGTCTCAGTGTCTCGCCGGAGCGGGCAATGGATTCATCGTTTGCTGGATGGTCCTCGATGTCATCGAGCGGCTTGACGGCTTGAGCCGGTACGGCCTCTACTGTGAACGGCCCTGTTACCCTTGCCTTTGAATTATCAATAAAAGGCTGGTCATAAAGCGCCTCCTGAGCCGGCGGCTCGTTATTGGCAATGGATTTCAGAGTGATGTGCGGAACGGTTTTATAGTTGAACCCGCTGCCAACGCCCTCAGATGGATGCGCAAGCTCATAATAATCAAAAACAGGTGTCATTAAACGCTGCTTGGCGAGAGTAAGGGCTACACGGGATGTATCGCAGGTAATCCAGCGTCTTCCCCATTGCTCAGCAACGTAAGCAGTCGTCCCGCTTCCGCAAGTCGGGTCAAAAACCAAATCGCCAGGGTCCGTGCTCATTAGGAGGCAACGCTGCACGACCTCAGTAGCAGTCTGAACCACATACTGCTTGTCTGTCTCACCCCCAAGGCCATCCCAAAGGTTGGTCAACTCCTTGACAGGAAAATCATCAAGATACGTGACAAACTGAAGTGTATTACCTGGGGCCATAAGCCGTCGCTCAGAAACAAGCCTTCTCATTCCCTCGATGTTCGTTCGCCAGCTTTTTCCCCGGCCAGGCTGAAAAGACCTCCCTTCAAACTCGAAGTCATACATACACGTCAATGTTGTCCCGGACGATACAAGATCCGTCAATCGAAAAACGCGCGAACCAGAAGGGAGCAAATCCAGGTCTTTTTTTTCCTCGGCGACCATCTTTCTTCTCGTCCCATCAGGCGTTTCTACCATTGTGTACATAGAGCCTTCGCCCCCCGGTTTGCCAAGAAAAAGCTGATGGTATTTTACCTTGTCCTTTGACTTTGCGTACCATGCCAAATAGTCGCATATATTCCTCAGATACAATGCCCCCAGGCCACTTGTTTTCCTGAAGGGTACAAGGCTAACGAGATTCTCCGTTCCAAAAACCTCGTCCATAATGTTTCTCACAAGGTGGACGTTTTCGTCTCCAATCTGCACAAAGCACGAGCCGGATTCGGTAAGTAGTTCTTTAGCCAGAAGCAGACGGTCGCGCAAATATGCTAAGTACGAGTGTATTCCCAGTTCCCAGGTATCGCGGAATGCCTTTATCATTTCCGGCTCTGCGGTTAGGTCTTCATCTTTGCCGTCTTTGACATCTCGCTTATTTACAAACGGCTGAAAGTTTGAGCCGTATTTAATCCCATAAGGCGGGTCGATATAAACCATCTGAACTTGACCAGCCATTCCCTCTTTTTCTAAAAGGGAGTTCATTACCAAAAGGCTGTCCCCGGCTATTAGCCGGTTCGACCAGTTGTGGGCGTGTTTGTAGAATTGTATTGCGTCCCGTAGCGGCGGGTTCTCTTCAGGGAACTGGAAGAATAGTTGCGGCTGTTGCCCGTTTCTCTTTCGGACGGCCTCGATAATGGTCTTGGGGTCCATCCGCTCGTGGACGTGCAGGGAAACGGTGGGCACTTCAAAGGATGTATGCTCAGCTTTGCCCGCCCAGACAAGCTGCGGGTCAAGGTGCGGGTCATACTGATATTCTTTCTTCTGGCCAGTGTCTTTGTCTGTATCCGGTGTAACCAGCCCAACCGGGGGGTTGTTCAGTCGCTTCTTGTCCTTATGGTCGTACTGCTCAATAGGTTTTTTATTTGCTGGTTTTCTTGCCATATTTGACTACCCTCGCAGATTTTGTCTTTCTTGCCGTTGCCTGCTTTTGGTGGTCTTGCAGCTCTGTGTGATAGCCGACCTGCTTTTTGGGTTCGGTTTGCGGCGGCAGCATAAGTTCGCGGATAGCGTCGAACAAAGTCTTTATCTGCTCATCGTGGGTTTGGAGCTTGCGCTCAAGCTCGGTTAGTTTTTTTGCCAGTTCTTTATGGGTTGCCAGCATTTGACGAAGCTTTACGAAGGCACGTACTACGTAAATGCTTGCCTGAATCGCACGCTCGGAGTTGAGGACACTGGCAGCCATAATAGCCCCGTGTTCCGTAAAGGCGTAGGGGGCTTTTCGACGACCGCCCCAGTCAGAACTTGAAGTCACAAATTGTGATTTCAAGTTTTCGTACTCCCTCTTGCTAAGCTGAAACATAAAATCTGACGGAAAGCGGTCGATATTGCGTTTCGCTGCTTGGTTAAGCACCCTGGTTTCTACGCCGTACAGTTCTGCTAATTCTGAATCGAGGATAACCTTTTGGCCCCGGATTAGTAAAATCCTGCTTTTAACCCGCGCAACCGGAATAATTGACACAGTCTCAACTGTCATATCCGCTACCGACCGCCAAGCGACAAAGGTGCTCTGAAAATCAGGGCCTAATACCCCGAAAGTCTATCGCACCTGCCTGCTGACAGTCAAGGAAAAAAGCGGAAAATTATTGTCTTTTGCCCCGCAATTAGTTATAATCTCACCCAATTAGCTGGTCTGGTTAGGGTTTTCTATATGACGCCAGAGGAAGAGGCAAGGGAAATAGTTGATGAGTTGCTGGCTGGGGCGGGCTGGGTAGTTCAGGACCATCGAAACCTGAACCTCGCTGCCGGTCTTGGCGTTGCCGTCCGTGAGTTTCCGCTGAAGACCGGCTCAGCCGATTATATGCTGTTGTTGACCGTAAATCCGCTGGAGTAATCAATGGCAAATAACAATGGAGAGAAGTCGTTAGAGTCGTGGTTGTGGGACGCGGCCTGTGCGATACGTGGAGAGAAAGATGCGCCTAAATTCAAGGACTATATCCTGCCGCTGGTCTTTGTGAAGCGTTTGTGCGATGTTTTTGATGATGAAATTAACCGCTTAGCAAAGCAGTTTGGCAATAGAACAAAGGCACTCAAGGTCATTGATAAAGACCATAAACTCGTTCGTTTCTACCTGCCGTTAAGAGCCAAAGACCCCGAAAAAGACGATACGTGGTCAGCGGTAAGGACGCTTACAACCAAAGTTGGGGAGCAATTGACAAGCGTAATGCGTGATATTGCCAAGTATAACTCTCGCATACAGGGGATTATTGACAGGATAGACTTCAATGCCACCACGCACGGCCAGCGGGATATTTCCGAAGAAGGTCTCATCAAGCTGATTGAACGCATAAGCCAGAAGCGGCTGGGACTTAATGATGTTGAGCCGGACATAATCGGCAGAAGTTACGAATACTTAATCCGCAAGTTCGCTGAAGGCGGTGGACAAAGTGCGGGTGAGTTCTACACGCCAAGAGAAGTCGGAATGATAATGGCAAGAATTATGGACGCAGAGGCAGGGATGGAAGTTTATGACCCCTGCTGCGGTTCAGCGGGTCTTCTTATCAAGTGCGAGTTGGTATTGAACGACAAGATGAAAAATCGGGGCGTAAAGAAATATGCACCGCTTAAACTCTACGGACAGGAGTTTATCGGCACAACTTGGGCAATGGCAAATATGAACACCGTGATACACGATATGGAGTGCAAAATTGAGATTGGCAACACAATGACCAATCCTAAGTTCCGTGATGGTCATAGATTGAAGAAGTTTGACATTGTAGTTGCCAATCCAATGTGGAATCAGGACACTTTCACCGAAGAAGATTACGAGAAGGATGAACTTGACCGCTTTAAGGCAGGGATACCACCGAAGGACAAGGCCGACTGGGGATGGATGCAGCATATACTTGCAAGTCTTAAAGACAATGGCAAGGCAGCGGTGGTTTTGGACACGGGCGCGGTCGCACGAGGTTCAGGTAATGCCGGAAGCAACAAAGAGAAAGACATTAGAAAGTGGTTTATTGAGCAGGATTTAATTGAGGGGGTGCTGTATCTGCCTGAGAACTTGTTCTATAACACAAGCGCACCTGGAATTGTGTTGTTTTTTAACAAAGACAAACCCAAGAACAAAAAAGATAAGATTTTCTTAGTTAATGCTTCACTGGAGTTTGAGAAGGGCGACCCCAAGAACTATATCACCGAAGAAGGTCAGAAAAAGATAGTGGACGCCTTTCTAAAGTGGAAGGAAGTTGATAAGCTCAGTAAGGTTGTAACCAAAGACGAGGTCGTCAAGAACGACTACAACATATCGCCTTCCCGCTATATTCACACTGCCGAAGCAGAGGTACATAGACCAATTGCTGAGATAGTGGAAGAACTCTATGAGTTAGAGGATGAGGCAAAGGCGATTGACAGGGACTTGAAGGGTATCTTGAAGAAGATAGGGTATTAAATGACTGGTTTCAAACAGACTGAAATTGGTATTATTCCACAAGATTGGACAGTAGGTACTTTAGCGAGTATTAACGAAGAGAAAAAAGAAAACATAAATCCTTCCAAATTTCCCGATGAGGTATTTGAATATTACAGCATCCCTGCCTATCAAAATGGCAGAGTTCAAGTTTTAGAGAAAGGTGCAAATATCTTTAGTCAGAAGGTACTCTTAAAAGATGGGGCAGTTTTGTTTGGTAAATTAAACCCTCGTGTTGAAAAAGTGTGGAAAGTTTCGTCATCTTCAAGACATCGAAAAATAGGCTCAACTGAATGGTTGGTGCTATTTCCTAAAAAAGATGTTATTGCCCCAGATTATTTATACTATGTCCAGTGGTCAGGATACGTAATGCTTAAGGCAAAAGGTCTTGTAGCTGGGTCAACTCCAAGCAGGCAAAGAGTAGACCCGAGCGCATTTTATAAGCTTCAAATCCCGATTCCTTCACTGAGTGAACAGAGTAGCATAGCTTATATCCTCTCCAAAGTTCAATCTGCCATAGAAACCCAAGAGAAGATTATTGAGAAAACCACCGGACTCAAGAAGACGCTAATGCAGAAACTTTTCACGGAAGGTCTGCGTGGCGAGAAGCAGAAAGAGACCGAGATTGGACGAGTGCCGAAGAGTTGGGAGATTGTTAAATTTGCGGCCGCAGTTTCCTATATTGACTATGGATTTTCGCAGGCGATACCAAAAACACCAATCAAAGATGGTATCAAAATTGTAAGCACCGCAGATATTAGCAAGGATGGCAAGTTGCTTTACTATAAAATTAGAAATATAACCGCTCCTGCAAAAACCATTTCACGACTAACTCTAAAAGACGGAGATATGTTATTTAATTGGAGAAATACAGCAGAGTTGATAGGAAAGACTGCTATATTTAAGTCGCAGCCTCAACCGTATATTTTTGCTTCGTTTATTTTACGAATAAGGTGCGATGAAAAGAAAAGCCATAACCTTTTTCTTTGTTATTTGATGAACCATTTCCGTGAAAAGGGCGTGTTTGTAAAGTTGTCGAGGCGAGCGGTCAATCAGGCGAATTACAATAAGAACGAAATATCTGTGTTGCCTATACCCTTACCGACATACCAAGAGCAGGTGGAGATTGCAGAAGCGTTAAGCACTGTTGAAAGGAAAATCGACAGTAGTAAAAGTATAAAAGCTAAGTATGAGTCTTTATTTGCGAGCGCGCTCCACCACCTTATGACAGGTCAAATCAGGGTTAAGGACGTAAGGTTCTCATAATATGAGCGAAAGACAAGGCGTTCAAAATCCGATTCTGCAATATGCCCAGGAGTTAGGGTGGGAGCTTGTCTCTCGCGCTGACGCAGAGGGCAGGCGCAGCTTTGCCGCTCAAGGACCGACCATTCAGGGCAGGGCACGCAACGGCTCGTTGTTTTTCAGCGATACCCTCTATCAGAAAGCAAAGCAGTTCAACCCAAAACTTGAGGACAGCAAAGAGGAGTTGGTGCGTAAGTTAAGTGTTCTTCCGAATACAATTCAAGCAAATAAAGATTTTTTGGATTATCTGCGAGGCAAGAAGACATTTTATTGCCGAGCAGAAAACAGGGAGCCGAATCTCACCCTTATTGATTTTGATAATCTTGCCAGCAATACTTTTCAGGTTACGGATGAGTTTTACTACTTCAATGGCAAGTATGGCAATCGTGAGGACATAGTTTTTCTCATCAACGGCATCCCTGTGGTAGTTATTGAGTGCAAGAGCGCAATATTGGATGAGGCAATCGCAATCGGTGTTGACCAGCTTAGGCGTTATCATAACGAAACCCCTGAAATGATGATACCTGAACAGATATTCACCGTTACGGAGTCACTTGGGTTCTCATACGGTGTGACGTGGAATTTGAGCCGAAGGAGCATCTTTAACTGGAAGCAGGAAGAAGTAGGCAAGCTTGAGGACAAGATAAAATCCTTCTTTGCTCAAGAGCGCATTTTGGCATATATCAAGGACTATATCATATTCTCTGAAAAGGACGAGGAGCTAAACAAGTATATCCTCTGCCAACACCAAACCAAAGCGGTGGAGTTAGTCGTTGAAAGGGCACACCATCCGACAAAGCATAGAGGATTGGTGTGGCATACGCAGGGAAGCGGCAAGACTTTCACGATGATTAAGGTCGCGGAAATGCTCTTTACCGCACCACAGTCAGAGAAACCCACTATCCTAATGCTTATTGACAGGAATGAGCTGGAAGACCAGTTAATTCGCAATCTTGAAGCGGTGGGTGTAAAGACCGCAGAACGAGCCGAAAGCATAGCGGGTCTTAATGAACTATTGAGAAGCGATTACAGAGGCATTATCGTTACGATGATACATAAATTTCAAGATATGCCTGCAAATATCAATCTCCGTAAGAATATCTATGTGCTGACAGATGAAGCGCACCGGACTACGTCAGGGGATTTGGGCAACTATCTTATTGCAGCGATACCCAATGCCTCATTTATTGGGTTTACCGGCACGCCTATTGACAAGACCGCTTATGGGAGAGGGACGTTTAAGACCTTTGGAATAGATGATGATAAAGGGTATCTGCACAAATACTCTATCGCTGACTCCATTAAAGACGGCACAACGTTGCCGTTATTCTATGCGTTAGCACCTAACGAACTGCTTGTCCCCAAAGAGATACTTGAGAAAGAGTTCCTCAATTTAGCAGAAGCGCAAGGTATCAGCGATATTGACGAGCTAAACAAGATTCTTGAGAGAGCAATCAACACCAGCAACTTTCTCAAAGGCGAAAGGCGTGTGGATAAGGTTGCCAGGTTCGTAGCGAAACATTATCGGGAGTATGTAGAGCCGTTGGGATACAAGGCGTTCTTGGTCGGTGTAGATAGAGAGGCGTGTGCTTTCTACAAGAAAGCATTAGATAAATACCTGCCACCTGAATACTCTGCTGTGGTTTATACAGGCAACTACAATGACCCGCAACACCTTAAGGCATTTCACCTCACCGAAAAGAAAGAAAAGGAAATCAGGAAGGCGTTTGTTAAGCAAGAAACACTACCAAAGATTTTACTCGTCACTGAAAAATTGCTGACAGGATATGACGCTCCTGTATTGTATGCGATGTATTTAGACAAGCCTATGCGTGACCATACGCTTCTTCAGGCAATCGCACGGGTCAACAGACCCTATGAGAACGAAGAAAAGAATATGAAAAAACCGCACGGGTTTGTTTTGGACTTTATCGGTATCTTCGACAAGTTGGAGAAGGCGCTTGCTTTTGATTCGCAGGAAGTCAGTGCCGTGATTAAAAGCATTGACCTGCTCAAGAAACAGTTTAAGACAAGGATGGAAAAGGATGCTCCGAACTATATTAAGCTGGTGAAGCGTCCCATCACAGACAAAGAAACAGACAAGTTGATTGAGCATTTCAGGGATACGTCCAAGCGGAAGGAGTTCTATAAAATCTACAAAGAACTTGAGTCGCTCTATGAGATTATTTCACCCGATGTCTTCTTAAGGCCACATATTGAGGACTACAGGTTCTTGTCTGGAATTTACGCTATTGTCAGGAACGCTTTTGCTAAAAAGGTCAACGTGGACAGGGAATTTTTGCGGAAGACCAACCAGTTGGTAAGGGACAAAATTGACATAGATAAGGTGCAGGGCGGATTTGATATTTTTCCAATTGATGAGTCAGCGCTTCGGAAAATACAAGATAAAAACAAGAAAAGCAACGTCAAGGTCATTAACCTTATAAAGAGTATTGAGAAATATGTGGAAGACAACTATGACGACATTTCGTTGATACCGCTTGCCGTCAGGGCGCAGCAGATAGAGCAGCTTTACGAAGATAGACAAGAAGAAACCCAAAGGGTATTGGATGCGTTGTCTGTTCTGGTAGAGAGCGAACTGAAGCGAAGAAAAGAACAGCAGGCAAAGGGATTTGACGGATTAGCATCCTTTATCAACACAGTCTTGGTTGATAAAAAGATAAAAGACCCTGACGGGACAACAAGGGATATGCGTGCTGCTTTTGACGACCACCCAAATTGGCGGGCAAGCGAGCAACAGGCAAGAGAGTTGAGGGCGGCGCTTTATGGTGTATTGGGAGCGGCAGATATGGACAAGGTGGCTGAGGTTATAGACTACTTGTTCAATCTTTTGGAGAAGGCATATAAAATCGGGTAATTATGAAAAGGTGGAAGGATAAACAGGAATTTAAGAGCAGGGTTTACTACTTCGCAAAAGAGATGGATATTGCTGTGAAGTCTCTTACGCTACGTCCTATGCGCAGCAAATGGGCATCCTGCTCAACGAGCGGCAACCTGAATTTCAATGAAGAACTGCTTGCGTTGGATAAAAAAATTGGTGACTATGTCATTGTCCACGAGTTGCTTCATTTCCGTGTTCCTAATCACGGAAAGCTTTGGAAAAGTCTGATGAGGGTTTATCTGCGAGATTATGAAAAGATTGAAAATAAGTTGAAAATCTTAGGGCGAAAAGAACAAAGGCTTTTCGAGGGGAATTGTAATTTACAAAATCCCTTTTTACGTGGAGATACAATGTGGTGGAATACCAAAGACAAAATAGCCGAACTCAGGGAAGGACAAAGCAAAATATAATGAAGCAATCAATATACAAAGATTACAATGAAGCTCTTGGCAACAAATTTAAGAGCCACGTCAATGTCACTTTAGACAACGTCATAGAACAATCAAGGCGTAATAGTACAATACCTAAAGGAACATTGGTAGTTATGCCATTTGTTAATGGCGAAGTAAGATTAAAAATCGTTGACAAAGACACTATAGATAAGGGTTTTTCTATCCCTTTGAAGATAAACAAAGAGGGAGATTCAAGGGGTTTAAGTCCAAACTATTTACTCTGGTATCTCAAACAGGATTTTGTAGGAAAGTTCTTGTTGAGCCACGTTAAAGGCTCAGTTTTTCCGAGGATACCGAAAGACATGTTGTTTGGTATGCGCATTCCCCTACCCAAATACAGAAGAAAATATTCTGATAGAACAGAAGTTAAAATAGCCAAGGTCAAAAATTACTTCAGGGATATGGTGAATGATTACTATCAAGACTATAGAAGTAATTTTGAAAAAGGTCGATACCGCACGGCAATAATATTGGCCGGAGCAATTGCTGAGGCAATCCTATATCAGCTACTCCTGGAAAACGATGTGGATAGCAATCTGCTGAAAAATGACAGAAATATAACTATGAGGAAACTCTTAGATTATACACGCTTATTGAAATTAGACAAAACTTTCGGCTTACCCTTGGATAAATTTTCTGACCTACAGAAAAAGAGAAATAGAGCCGTTCATATTGGAGCATCATTAAGTAACAATCCGTCTTTTGCGAAAGAAGACTTGCATTGTTTTAATCATATTATCAGGCACTTTGGGATTTAATAAAAAATAGTGATATTAAATCAACCTAAATTGATGCAGAGATATGTAGCAAACATTTCTATATCTGGTTCGACTCTGAGGAACCAGGGCGCAAAAGGTGTGGCCGAAGCAGCCAGAGAGTTTCTTTTCAAGCTTGACCTATCATTGCTTAAAACAATCCTGCCGTCTGGATACCCTGATATTTTGAACGAATGGACTTTAGACCTTGTTAAGAAACTACCTGATGGTGCAAGGCACTGGGGTACGGCTCGTAAGGCTATCAATGTGTTTATGGTTCAATGTTTTTTGAATAAGTATTTAGCAAAAGAATTTGACTTGGATAAATTCGAAGATGTTTTGGAGACTCCGCTGGACTCATACGCTGCTGGTACTTTGCGGCGGCTGGCTGGTCGGGGTAGGTTACCTCGGTGGAAAAACATAATAGGTTTGAAGAAAGAGGACAGTGATAAATATCAAGAATTTGCTTCTCAAGTAGCAACCGAAAACAAGCTCTCGCGTGCTTGTCTGGATATAATCTTGTGGCGGCCTAAATTGGGAGGGGAAACAAAATGAGCCGAGACTACTCGGCGAAGGCTTTTCGAGGGGAATTGTAAGAAAGAAAAATGAATATCGTTCTTGATACAAACGTGATATGTAATGACTGGTATCTGAGTAGGGTCAATTTCGGCCTCTTGGAGAAGTATCTGAAACTGAACGATGCAAGGTTGTTCATACCGGAAATTGTCGTTTCAGAAACAAGGAAAAAAACAGAAAATTATTGTTTTTGCCCCGCTTTCCGGTAAACTACCGGCCTATGGAAAAGGCCGAGATAAAGCAGATTGCGGACTATCTCAAAGACCTTGAGGAAGGGCTGTATGAGTGGGACTATCGGGGGCCGAACACGCTCGGCCACCTGACTAAGCTCTACGACCTCATACAGAGGCTCATGGACGCCACGTATGAGGCCAAAGACCAGAATCTCAAGGTTCTTCTGGCCTCTCTCAACCTGAAGGCCAACAGGTGCAAGGAATGTATCGAGCGGCGGTTGGCGGTGAGGAATTGAATCATGGGGTTTATTTTAGGTTTGATATTGGGAGCCGTCTTGGGAGCCGTCTTTGGGGTAACCGCAGAAAGACTGTGGTGTCGCTTTGAACATATTCCAAGGTTAGATATTGTGGGGAGCGTTTTCCAAAGTATTGAAGGAGATGGGTATCTATTTGAGGTCACCAATCGAGGCAACTCTGAAATACCGCCGTATAGAATTTATATATACAATCCAAGAACGGGTTCGATTGGTTTTTTCACAAAGGATAAAGAAGGGAGTCAGCTTCCAAATCAGAAAATTGAACACAGCTATGCGATGATTAAAGACGGGGAACTACTTTCGCAATTTCCAGACTTTTACAGAGACGGTAACAATAACCCTATGGGCCAAGTTGAACGAAACGAGTTTGCCTTTAGATTAGTTTTGGAAAACAGTGATGAGGTTATTTACGAGAACAGGCAGTTAGGCAACGCTTTTGTAAGAGTCTTTCAAAAGGCGCGAGAGACCAGAAATGTTCTTCTTGTGAACCCTTATGACTTGATGGCTTTGCAGTGTAGATATGAACCATGGCATGTAAAGGCACTAAGGACGCTCAAGATGAGGCTTGGGAAGTTAACTTCCTTTGTGATGAGCAACCTGGGAGTTATTTGCAAACGATTTTTGAGAAAACGGTAGAGTTATAAGACCGGTAGAGAAAAATAAGTAGCTTACGTGAAGGAGAAGAAGACAAAGGAGGAAGAAAACACATGGCTCCACAACTGACTGTTGAAGCAAGAGAATATGGTCACCGACAAGTTTGGAAAACATCCAAGACTTAGTTAAAGAGACTGTCGCGGCGGCGGTTGGCGCTGAGGAATTAGCTGGTGACAGGCAGTCGTTAAAATGGCGCGGTGAATGGGAGACCTTTTTGAAAGGGAAAATTATGAAGGTGGACAAGTTTTTCATTTTTACGGTCCTAATGGTCGTTCTTTTGTTATTGTCCGCCTGTGATAGCGACAAGCACGATGAAGCCGAGCTGGAGAAAACAGCTAAAACTAAGCAAGAAATAGAAGCGCTGTATGCCACTGATGCCAGCGTGGTGAATATCTATGGTTATGCCTTCAATTATGACCCACTTGGGGGCAGTCGGAACGGCGGCCAATTAACAGGTTTTTGGGAAGGTGGTAATCCGTTCAGTATTGACTTTCTGGACAACATCGAAACGGGTTCTACCTACTACGACCACGTTGTGTTAATACCCGAACCCGCCACGCTCTTGCTGCTCGGCCTTGGTGCGGTGATGCTGAGAAGAATACGTTAAGTCTTTTTTAGGCTGACGAAAATGAAGTATATTCTTCTTGCCATAGCTGGGCTGGTAATATTGCTATTTTTACGAAGACAGAAATACGCTAAACAGGCAAAACAGCCAGACAAAACCGAAGAAAAAACTTTCGACAAACAGGTAAACCGAAATCTCAAAGGAATAGCATTAGAGAAAAAAGGTTATATAGATAAAGCCGCTGAATTATATGAACAAAACGTATCAGAAAATTTCGAGGGGAATCATCCATACGACAGGCTGGCAATAATCTATAGAAAACGCAATCAAATAGATGATGAGATTCGAGTATTAGAAAAAGCTGTTTTTGTATTCGAACATATTGTTCACAAAAAACGGCCAGATAGGTTGCCAAAACTTAACAAATTCAAAGAAAGGTTGCAAAAAGCACAAAAAGCGGCGGTGCTGAGAAGGAAACGTTAAATCCTTTTTGAAAGGGACAAAAATGAAAAAATGCCCTTATTGTTCAGAAGATATACAGGACGAAGCTATTAAATGCAGATATTGTGGTGAACTGTTGGCTACCAACAAGGCTTTACCTGTAAAGGGCGTGTTAAAGAAAAGAACTCTTATGAATAAAACACAATTGCAGTGTATGTGGCTCGGAATAGCAGCGTTTGTTCTTGTCGGGTTATACTGGTCACGGCCAGGGGGAGGAATATGTTTCAGCGGGCTGGGCGGAAGCCTATATTTGCCTGAACTGTTTGTAGACTGGCCATGTATTATTGTGGTAACAGCCGGTCTGATTTATACCTTCAGAGACGAGAAAAGGCCAAAAAACTAAATTCACACGAACGACTCCGCTACTGCCAAACTGCTGTTTGTTTGGTGTCAGATACAGCTTGCCAACCCGCCGACTGTGCTTTCGGAGACCTAAATTTCTTCACTTTTCTTAAGGTCTTGGCCCCGCTTGTGCACAGCGTCGTCCCAAACTGTTACTCCGACAGACCCCTATTGAGAAGTCTCGCAACCTCACTTTTCGGCAATTTCATGTCGTTGACTTGGGACAGGACTCTCTCGATAGCCATATATCCTATCAGTTCATGTCACTCCTCATATGGCTGTATGCAGCTTGTTACTGGTTAAGAGGTTCAGGGCACTGGAAGTCCTGTATATCGGGGGCCGGAGATACACCGAGCCAGCCCCTTTTTGAGACACAAACGACTCGGATAATAACAAACGGGACGATTTGCGGCCAAAATTGACGACACGCAAGCCTCGGCCTCTACCGAATCTCGCCAAACGCAAAGAATTTTCTTGATTATAAGTTGTGCAACCACAAGGGCTTAAGTCATAGCTGAGCGGCCTCTTGCGAAAAATAGGCGTTTTTCTTTTGACGGATATGGGATTCGTAGGTAATGTAATTACGTTTTCCCAACTATATGTTGTATTATTCCAGACCAAGACACTTTATATTGTGGTCTGATTTTTTGTCTTGGATTTAGCACAATGGGAAAGCTTTGCACCGCGGACACAGCACTTCGGGAGCCTCCGTTACTGGTTGATGTCAAGAGCGCTGCGGCTCTATTGTCGATAAGCCGAAGCCAGTTTTACGCCATGCACAGCAATGGCAGGCTTGGGCCTATGCCCATAAAGCTCGGTGATAGAACCCTGTGGATTCGGCAAGAGCTAATTGACTGGACCGCCCACCGCTGTCCGGCAAGGGAGCAGTGGCAGGCTATGAACGGGAGGGCAGGATGAGTACACAGCAGGAATCCTTCTATACCGATTCAGACCATCTCGCGCTGGGAGTACTAAGCAGTAACTTCGTTTATGACCCCGGCGGTCCATCCCTCCAAGGTGGTGCTTACACTCTGCGAGCGTGGCGTGGCGACTTTTACATTTGGCGAGAAGGCCACTACGTGCGTATATCCGATGACGAAGTAAAGCGGCTCATCACCCAGCACATTCAGGCACTTAACGGCACAAGCATATCTGACACTCAACAGCAAATCGCCGTCACTTCGCAGCGAATCAATAATATCATGCTGTGTCTGAAGGGCAGAATAGGGATACCGGAGCAGACAGAACTTAACTCATGGCCCGACGGCAGGGAGCAGCTAATAACGACAATAGCCGTCAAGAACGGTCTGGTGATGTTGGATGGCAGAGGCGGCAGGCCTGTTCTCGTGAACCACACACCCGACTATTTCACGCTGACCAAACTGCCCTACGACTACGACCCCGCTGCCAAGTGTGAGCTATGGGAATCATTCCTAAACGATGTCATGTTGTGCCGGAGCGAGTACATTCTCTTGTTGCAGCAGTGGGCCGGGTATCTGTTCAGGTCGGACTTGAGAGAGCAGAAATTCCTTTTGTGCTGCGGGGAAGGCGCAAATGGCAAGGGGGTCTTCTTTGAAGTTGTCAGCTCTTTGGTCGGCAAAGAGAACTGCTCCGAGGTTCCGCTGTCAAGATTCAGTCACCCCTTCGCCTTGTACGGGACGCTGGGCAAGATGGTGAACATGACCAACGAATCCAGCCACATTATCACCGACGACGCGGAGACGATGCTAAAGTCGTTTGTTGCCGGCGACCGGCTGACTTTTGAACGCAAATTCAAAGAGCAGGTATCGGCCAAGCCGACCGCAAAGGTGATGATAGCGACAAACGCTCTGCCCCGGTTCAACGATAAGACACAAGGAATCTGGCGGCGGATACTACTGGTGCCGTTTGACAAGGTAATCCCCGAAGAAGAACAGATAAAAGACCTTGCCGACCAACGCAAACGTGAACTGCCGGGGATTCTCAACTGGGCTCTTGCAGGGTTGGAAAAGCTCAACAAGGCAGGACGTTTTACGATACCCGAACACAGCAGCCAACTGATTGAGGAATATCGACGGGATGCAGACCCGGCCAGAGCTTTCTTGCTTGAGAATTATACCTACGCGGGTAACGGTGACAAAATAGGATGTAGCGCTCTTTACGAGCAGTACAAGCAGTATTGCCTGGACAACGGAAACAAGGCCATGAGCAACCGCACCTTCGGTCAGCAGGTCAAGCGGGTGTTCCCAAAGGTCCAGCGGGTGCGCAGCGGCGGCAGAGATGACCGTGAGTGGGTTTATCAAGGTTTGGTGTCCCAAGGAGCAGAGCAGCAGTATGCGTTTTCGGGCTGAAAAACGGGGCGTGTCCTATGTGTCCTAAGTAATCGCTATTTTAATCGCACTGAGTTTTGAGACATGCACATAAATGAATTAAATAGAAAATCCTTAGGACACATAGGACACATAAGGCACGGGCACAGGGGTTGCATGACTGAAGCGTTGGAAAAAATTTTTTATTTTTCTGTTGACAATGGTTGGATTAAGACGATAATGGTAAGCGATGAAACTTCAACAATCAAACCAGTTAATCTACTCAAAGAATATGCTCAGGGTCAGTGTATCCGTGAGGACCACTGCGCTTGTTGAAGGCGCCATCAGCCCTGAGCATTATTCTGTTGAAAGGCGGTGACATGATATGAGAGTATTTCGAGCAACATACAAGGACAAGGATGGCAAGACCAAAAAGGTTCAGAAATGGTGGCTTGAGCTTCGGGACCACCTACACATTGTCAGACGCTTTCCCGGCTTCACCGACAAGGGGCAATCCGAACTACTCGGCAGACAGATTGAACGGCTCGTGAATTACAAGGTTGCAGGTGAACAGCCGGACGCGCAGCTATCCCGCTGGCTTGAGCAGATACCCGAAAAGCTACGAGACAGATTTGTCAAGGTCGGCTTATTGGATACCAAGCGGGCGGCAGCAGGAAAACCGTTATCAGGGCACCTTGCAGACTTTGGCAACTCGCTCCAAGCGGGTAATACAAAGATGCACGTCAAAGTCACCTGTTCACGCATTAAGCGGGTGTTTGACTCCTGTGGTTTCTCCTGTTGGAGTGATATCCAAGCCAGTAAGGTCAAAGATTACCTGACCAGCTTGGACATAAGCGACAAGACTTTCAACTACTACCTGACCGCTGTAAAGCAGTTCTGCAAGTGGATGGTGAATGACGGGCGGGCCAGTAAGTCACCTGTTGAGCACTTGGCTCGTTTGAAACTGCCAGAAGGTGAATACAGACGTGCGCTTTCCTGCGATGAAGTGGTTAGGCTGCTGGCAGTGACCGAGAACGCTCCGAAACGCTTCGGTATGACGGGTCACGAGCGAGCTGTCTTATATTTGCTGACGATAGAGACCGGTCTGCGAGTCGGCGAGTTGACATCCTTGACCATATCATCGTTCGACTTTGATAACTGCACCCTGACCGTTGAAGCTCAGTCCTGTAAGGACAGGAAAAAGGCTGCGCAATTTCTGAAGTCCAAACGGGCAGCACAGCTAAGAGACTTCTTTAGCGGCAAGATGCCGAGTGTTAAAGCGTTCAATATGCCGAGCAACTACCGGACTGCAGATATGCTTAAAGCGGACTTGGCTGATGCTGGTATGCCGTACCTTGACGATGCCGGGCGCAAGGCTGACTTTCACTGTTTGCGGCACACCCTTGCTACTAACCTTGACCAAACTGGAGCTTCACTAAAAGAGCGTATGGTAATAATGAGGCACAGCGACAGGTCAAATCTTACGTTGGGAACATATACGCACGTGAGGATGTACGATATCACGCGAGCTATTGAGAGTTTGCCGGATTATGCTTGGCCGGGCAGCGAACAGCAAACCGCAGTCGCTACAGGCACCGATGGCAAGAGCGACTTGGCGGAAAACTTGGCGTTACTTGGCGGAAAACATAAGACTACTATGGATTTCGCTGGACAGATGGGCGATAACAAGCTAAGTTACTCGACAGCCGAGAAGCCTGTTTTTGTGGGAAAAGACGCCAATCTTGGGGTAGAATCGAAGGACTCAGACAATGCAGGGCTCGTAGCTCAGCGGCAGAGCAGTGGACTCATAATCCATTGGTCGTAGGTTCGAATCCTACCGGGCCCATTTCCGTAATCTTTTATCTGTCAAGCACTTATACTTAACAGCTTCTCTTGTCGCCTCGTTGAATACAGCCATTTTAGCCGAAGTGGCTGGTCATTAGCTAAATCAGGCCTAAGATATGGTCACAAAGACGAAATGCAGAGCCTGCCCCGCGCCCGCCTGGGTTTCGTGGGCCGGTATTATGCGTGGATGCCAGCGTACCCCCCTGTCGCGAAACTCACTCTGTGAGGCTGCTGTTTCTTTCAGCCCAAGGGCTGTCGCAAGATCCCTTCCACGTGTGGAGACGCCCTTTCGCCTGTGCCCGGAACAACCTGTCCCTCCGGTCTAAGCGAAAGGCGACCGGTCCACAGGAACAACTGTGAAACCCGGTCGCCTCTTTCTTCAAGTTGCGTTGAAGCCGTTTAGTATTCCGCCGCCTCGAGCCAATATTGGGCCATCGAGGCAAAATCGGCCAAGTCCACGAAGCCGTTCTTGTTGACGTCGCCTTGTCTTGCCGCAGTCGCTTTTAGCACGTTACCCACCAGGACGACGCAATCCTCTCCCATGATCTCCTTGCCGTTGGTCAGACCGGCGGTAAGAGTCAGTACCAATACGTCACCCTTGTTAAGCTCACCCGAGTCAGGTATCAACTCTGCGACAACGTCCTGTGTCTTGAACTTGAGCACAAGGTCGGTGTAGCCATCCGGGCCTTCGCCGCAATCGCACGCACCTCCATCGGCCGGCGGCCCCGATACGTCCTGCAGACTGCTGCGAACCGGAGCGACAACGCCCTGGAGCCGAACGGAGGCCGGGTCAATCATGGTCACATCAAGGGCCTCTGAGCCTAACACGGCTACGCACAGCACGCCCTTGCTTTCCAGATTGAGCGGATTGGGACAACTGCCCGGCTTGATATCAATGTTGCCGACGAGCACCGCGGTCACGGTTGTCTTTTCGGCATTGCGAACGTCGTAGTCGTATGCGATTTTTCCGTCTCCGCCGCAGGCGACGATATAGCCGGCATCAATGCCGGCCTGGATGACGTCCGTCACATCACCGTTTACTATTAGTGTACCGCCGCAGACATCCATACTGTATGGTCCAATGAGGTCAAGGCCCCCAACGGAGACTACCCCACCGCTGAGGTTAATGCTTATCGACCCATAGTCGCCGTATGTTTGCAACAAGCCAGAGGTAAGGGCGCCGCCGCTGACGTTCAAGGCGGCCGAACCACCTGGATTTGACTCATTCATACTATATCCGAGGCGCACCATCTCGCTGGCGGTGACGTCTGCAGTGCCGCTAATATTAAGCTCGTAGGCTTTGCCTGCACGGCCGGCGTAGCTGAGGCCGCCGACATTGGCAGTTCCACCGCTGAAAGTGATTTTGGCACTGCCATTGTCGTAGCAGGACAAATACTGTGCTACATAGAGGGTGCCACCGCTCATGTTAATTTCGGAGTGTCCCTCGTCCTCGTCACCGTTTCTCCACTTTCCGTCGATGTAAACGTTGGCGTTGCCACTGATGTTAGTTACGGCCGTACCCCTGTCGGCAAACCGCCAGGCGTTCTTCTCGGGGCCCATATGGATATCGGCGTCATCGCCTATGTTAAGCTCGAGCGTTGCGCCAGGTTCGTTGGACAGGCGCCACTCATAGGATTCACTTATTTTGGTGGTGCCACCTATGTTGATAATGGTGGTGCCACTATACGCGCCCTCGATACCGCCGACTTTAATGTCGGCATTACCGACCATATTAAGGGTGGCCGTTCCATTGCCGCCTTCGGCCAATCCCCACCACCAGCCGATGTTGACGTTACCGCTCGATATCTCCATTACCTGGTCAACATCGGAGCCCATCCTAAGACCGCCTATCTCGCCGACGCTCACGTCGGTATTGATCACGGGCCCCTGCGCTGGTGGCGAGGTGATAAGCGCCAGCTCGGCGGCGCCAGGCGGACCCGGCGGATTCCAGTTGCCCGGCGTGGTCCACAGAGCGTTCGCGGGGTCGGCGTTGGTCCACAAATACTGCGCCGAGGCGCTGCCAACCAGCCCCAGGACCAAAACAAAACAAATTAATGACATTGACTTTCTGCACATAATACACCTCCTTAAAAAAATAACTCATACTTTACTGTCGGCCAACACATCTGTTGTCCGAACAACCATATTCAGCATCACAACTGCCATCCTGAAAAAAAATTGCTCTCTTCCTTCGCACCCTCTGAACGCCAAAAGCTTTAGGGCAATCATATTTTCTCAATCCGTTAAGCCCAGACAACTCCGTTCCAATAATCACCGATATTGTTCCATAGGCACTTCCTCCACTCTACCAGCCACTATATGTAATCACTCAACCCGACTCCAATAAAGGTGTCTTCTGCTGAGGGTGATACACAACAAAGCACGCCCGGAAAGTCTGTGCGCGCACAAAGTCACTGCTCTGCCCAAACAGAAGACGGAAACTCCTCCTTTCTTCCGCCGGTGGTCTCAATTGTGTCTCTGCTCTGCTCATCCTGCCTCTCTAAAACTTAGAACTTACGCCGGTCATCTCGGTCCAAAGTACCGATTATGGCCAATAGGTCTTTTCAAGCCAGTTACTCGCCAGCTCGGCATAGTCCCTGAGGTTGACCGCCTTAGAGCCCGGCGGCTCTTGGTCATACAGATTAGCCGGCGACAGCATCGGCCGGATGCCCATCCCGTCGGTAGCAAGGTACATAACCTCAGACCCCGAGAGAGCATAATTGTAGATGCGGACCGAGTCGATTTCGCCAATGAAACTATTCTTCACCGGGAACTCGTTACGCGCCCCATGCGACCCGCAACCGCCGATACGCACGACGTGCTCGTCATACCATACCATACCATAGCGGACCTTCCAGGTTCTATCCTGAAAGCCGTCGTCGTAGTAACGCATCATGCCTCCAAGAGCATCGTAGGTAACCACGACAGTGTGCATCATTCCGTCATTGAAATTCACCATACTTTCCTGGTCGAGTTCACCGCGATGCAAAATGTGCACCACAGGAGTCAAGTTTTCCCACCCTTGTCGTTCTTGAGTGTAGAACGCCATCGAATTGTCCTCATCACCGCCCTTGATGGGATGGGCCGAAGTGAGCAAGAATCCAGGGCCGCTGGTGGAACGGAACGTCATCTGAATCGAGTAGTCGCCGGTGCCCCCGAACGGATTGGCCGCACCGAGAGGAATGTTCACGTAACTCATCTCGGCCCCATAGAAAAGAACACCGTTGAGAACAAGCTTGCCGTTGGAGATCGACGCCTCCGTCCCGGGTATACCGTCATACCCATTGCCCGACGTGTCGCTATAGTCGTTGGCATCGAAGGTATATTCGACCAGCAGCCTATCCCGGTCGGGGGCGCTAACCTCGACCAGGTCTGTTTCAAGCCAGTCGAGCGCCATTATCCTGACATCTTTGAAGTCAACAATGCAATCGTCATTGAGGTCGAACTCGGGCTTAATAATCGAAGGAACACACCTGGACAGATACAGCCGAATAGCGTCGAAGTAGACAACACCTGTGCCGCCCGCCGCCGGATTGTCCCTGTCGCCGAAACCGATATAGACGGTCTTGATGCCGGCCAGGTTGACATCATTGATGTCACTGAAATCCTGCAGCCTGATATTCCACTGCTGCCAGTCCTGTTTCTTGATGTCATTCATGTCTTCGCCGTAGTCGCCGTACCTGACCTGGGCATAATTGCCCGCGGAATCCTTCAGCCCCACGTACATCTGCTCGGTCTGGTTGGCGTCATTGTTCGGGTCGCCGTAGAAGTGCAGCACTAATGCCTTCACATTTAGGGCGGTCCAGTCACACGGGTCATCGAAGGTACGTTCAATCTCGGAATAATAGGGGACTTCCACGTACGTACCGGTGTTGTCGTAGCCAAACATCATAGACTGGTTTCCGTCGTAAACCGGGTATGGCGGGTCGGCGTATGAAGCTGCAAGGCTGAGCTGGGCACCGTTGACCATTTCATAGTAGGGAGGATAAGGCAATTCTCGTATGCCGTCCAACCATGTGAGCGTTATCAAGTTGGCGTCGTTGTCGTAGGACTGCATATCGTCGACGGTAATATGGCGAAGGGCGGTGAAGGACCAGACGTCGCCTTTGCTGTAGTCGTATCCTACGTTAATCTCATCTATTCGCCAGTGGTATGTTTGGCCGAATCCAAGGGGCCCGGGGTCAAAGAAGCAGGGGTCTCGTCGGCCTCTGCCGGGGGGCGTGTAGGGGTCGGCGCCATTCATCACGGCGTCCCGATCGGTTCCAAAGTAAACGTAGTGCCAGGAGGCGTAGTCTCCGGCGGACCATGTCAGGTTGGCGTCGAGAACCACATCCACGGCGCCATCTTCGGGACCGGGGCTGTGAGCTTTTCCCTCGTCGACAGTAAAGCTCCAGACTCTCCCTTTCCAGGGACTGTTGGGCTCAACCGTGTTGACCTCATCAATTCTCCAATAGTAGGTCCGGCCCAACGTTAGAGGGCCGGGCGGGTCATACTCATTGGCATCCCGGCGGTCAATATAGACGCCGAGGGCGGCGGTAGTGGCGTTGCTTACCTCGTCGAAATCAGTGCCGAAGTACACGTCGTGTTTAGCGGCCCACTCTCCAGGCTTCCAGCTAAGGACCACATCGGCGTGGACATTGGTGGCGCCGTCGGTGGGGATGGGCTCGTAGGCGGTGCCGTCAGCCACGCCCAGCAGGATAAAGGCGTTAAGAACGGCGCATCCGCCCTCCCACTCGGTGCCTAGCGGCGTTAGATATTCGACTTCCACCGGACCGGTGCCGACGAAATCAAACTTGACCACAGACGGCCCATGGGCAAAAAGACTGGCGTCGGATGTCTCCTGGTGGATTGGGACATCGACGTCATTGGTTTCCCCGTCGTGGATCTGAGTAACGCCGTCGCCACTAACAACTATACCAGGCATAACGCGAGGGTCCAACGGGTGAAAATTTCCGCAGCTTGTGGACCCATTAAGATAAACCAGGTCGTTATGGTAGCCTTTCAGGATGTAGGAGCCGTGAGGCAGTTTATAGAACGTCAGCAGGACACTGCCGTCGTTACCCCTCCGGCCCGAACCGCGGAATCTGGCGCTGCAGATTTCAGAATTGCAGATAGGGTCAGTGGTTGGGTCCGGCAAGCCAATCGGGTCCGAGTATTCGCCAACACAACTCATACCATAAACGTACAACATTGTGTCATACCCGCAGGCAACCTCCACATCAATTCCCGAACCGCCGACATCCTCAAAAGGGGGCGGCGAACCAGTATGATACCACTGATTCCACCACCTCGGTGATGCCAGGGTAATCCAGTTTGCGTCCTGAAAGTATTTGGCAGTTCCTTCGTGCCTGATTATCCAGTTCGGGTCCCACTCAGGGTTAGAGGTGTCGTTAGGATAGGCAAAATCCACTTTTAATTCAATGGCTCCCGAAGCACCGTTGACCATAACCACCAGCAAGACAAGCAAAGTAAGAGCGAGCCATTTTCTGCCCATAATACACGTCCTTAAAAAAGCACTATATGTAATCACTCAACCCGACTCCAAAGGTGTCTTCTGCTGAGGGTGATATACAACAGAGCACGCCTGGAAATTTTGTGCGCGCACAAAATCACCGCTTCTGCCCAAACAAACAGAAGACGGAAACTCCTCCTTTCTTCCGCCGGTGGTCTCAATTGTCTCTCTCCTCTGTTCACCCTGCCTCTCTCGAACTTAGAACTTACGCCGGTCATCTCGGCCCAGAATACCGATTATGGCCAATAGGACTTTTCAAGCCAGTTACTCGCCAGCTCGGCATAGTCCCTGAGGTTGACCGCCTTAGAGCCCGGCGCCTCTTCATCATAGAGATTAGCCAGCGATAGCATCGGCCGGACACCCGTGCCCTCCGTGCCAAGATACAGAGCCTCAGGCTCCGACAAACAATAGTTGTAGATGCGCACCGAGTCGATCTGGCCGACAAAACTCGACATCCCTTCTTCACTCTTAAAGTTGCTCGCCGCACAACCGCCGATGCGCACCACATGCTGCTCAATATACGGCATTCCATAACGCAGCGGCCAGCTTCCGTCGTAATAACCATCGGTGTAATAGTGCACCATGCGTGCAAGAGAATCGTAGGCAACAACAACGCTGTGCATCTTTCCATCGCTTAAATCGACAAGGCCGGGGGCAGGCGAGCCGCCCGTGTACCAAATGTGCACCTCGTAGCTGCCCAGCGGTTTATCTTCACGAGGGCAGAATGCCCACAGCGCCATCGGATGGTCCTTCGAGGTGGAGCCCGCCTTGGCCGAGGAGAGCAAAGCTTGATTGCAGGCGGTTGTGGCAAACGTCATCTGAATCGTGTAATCGCCGGTGCCCTCGAACGGATTGGCCGCACCGAGAGGAATGTTCACGTAACTCATCTCGGCCCCATAGAAAAGAACACCGTTGAGGACAAGCTTGCCGTTGGAAATCGAGGCCTCCGTGCCGGGTACACCGTCATACCCATTGCCCGACGTGTCGCTATAGTCGGTATCGAAGGTGTACTCAACCAGCAGGCCATCGCGGTTGGGCTCGGTAACCTCAACGCTGTCTATATCAAGCCAGTCGAGCGACATTATCCTGACGTCGTTGAAGTCAACAATGCAATCGTCATTGAGGTCGAACTCGGGCTTAATAATCGAAGGAACACACCTGGACAGATACAGCCGAATAGCGTCGAAGTAGACAACACCTGTGCCGCC
>Ga0307377_10000642_pt1 | contig 45776 bp, 53 predicted proteins | sample TR3MG_FD_202535 | JGI IMG/M metagenome (GOLD analysis project Ga0307377, IMG submission 202535) | Soil microbial communities from Risofladan, Vaasa, Finland - TR-3 | ecosystem: Environmental > Terrestrial > Soil > Coastal area > Acid sulfate soil | place: Finland: Risofladan, Vaasa | collected...
TCGAAATCAATCATCCTGGCGGCCGTGTTTGCCGCCGCGGGACTGTTGGCCGCGCACGCCACGAGTCAGGATTATCTGCGCTTCGGGGCGGAGCATATCGTAGGTTTTTACTTTCACATCCTGACCCAAGTGGTCGATGGGACAGCTCCGTATCCGTACCAAGCGAGGTTATTGTGTCCGTTCACAGTGACGTTTCTGGTCAAGCATTTACCGCTGACAACCTGCCACACCTTACTGTTTTCGCGCTGGTTCCTGGACTTTGCGCTTCTGATTATGCTGGCCATCATGCTGCGTGGCTATGCGATCGGTCCCCGCGATGTTTTTATTTCCATGGCGATGTGTGGTTGGGCGCTCAGTTATTGTGATCACGGTGCCACTCTGGCGCACGACAACCGGGTGGATGTCATCGCTTATATCACGGCGGTCGTTTTGCTGCGCAGGGACAAGCCGCTGTGGATCATCCCGCTGACGGCCGTGGCCGCGACCAATCGCGCAACAAGCGGACTGATCCCGATGTTGGCGCTGGTCTACGGGCATCGCAAGACGGCGCTGGCGGGATGGATCACGTGGGCAGTCGTCTATGGCTCGATTTTCTGGCACTACTGGCCCCATCCGTTCGTCGTGCAAATTGAAGATAAAGTGACCTGGGGACCGTTTAGATTTCCCGACGAGCCGTCGGATTTCATGGTGATGTTCGCCGTGCTGTCGCTTATCCCGTTCATCGCTCTGGCACGGTGGCGGCACTGGCCGCGCCAATTGCGACTGACTTTTTGGTGTTTCTTGCTTCCATGGCTCACGATCCATTCATTGATCATCGCCTGGGGCGAGCCGCGCCTGTGCATGGTCCCGCTGGCGATCCTATTCTTGCCGGGAGTATTTGCAGAGGAGATCAGAAACGATGAACATCTTTGACGAAGCAATCAGCAGGGGATGCCGCGTTTTGGAGATGCTCACCGCAATCATGGTGATCGTGATTTTCTTTTCGCTCTTCTTTTTTTTTGTGGTGGTCTGCGGCTTCATCGGTTTTCTGGCCTGTCCGTTTCGGAGATGGATATGAAGCGACCTAGTTCCACGTGGCACATTTTGACACATCTAAAAAATATTAAAAAAATATAAAATAATCCTTGACATCCCTGATATACCTGATATATAGTGCAGGTATGCTCAGGGGGCGAGCAAAAATCTGAACGGGAGGAAATCACAGGGACAAAAAACGTTTTTAGATCGCGACGGTGCCCCGTCCGATCAAATCCCGCTCACGCATGGCGTGAGCAAAACCGGACCTGGTCCGGGAGGAGCATATCATGTATACGCACCTGTACATCGACCCTAGCGCGGCTATCCGCGCAGGCAAATCTGTCAGCGGCTACGCGCGGCTGGACCTCCTACAGTCCGACGTGGACGCTCTGACGTCCGAGCGACGCGACGAACTGGCGCGGGTGAGTGACCTGGGCGCACCAGAACACGGCAATGGAACGCTAGGTCGCGGCGCCGGCGATCCTCCGGTGACTGAGGGGACACTGGCCGAGATCGTCCGCGTGCTGGATGCGCGGATTGCTCGGCGACAGAATGAGGCGGACGCGACCAAGCAGCGGTCGGAGAAATACCGCGCTGAGGTCCGCCACGTCCTGACCAATCGGCTCACCTGCGAGAAATCGACATATCACCCACCTGTCGGCTACCTCAGCATGATTTGCCCCGACTGGCCGATCCCGCGTACCGATACCGAGCGGGGATTCCGCGACGAGATCGCGGCCAGCGCTGAGGCGGTAGCCTGGGTGTCGGAATTGGAGACGATCAATGCTCAGCATTTGGCGACAGCGGAAAAACGGAAAATCGCAGACGAGCAGGCGAAGATGGAACGGGAATCGCAATTCCGCGCCGCCGCCGAGGCAGTGGTCAGTGAAATCGGGAGTGACGCCGACCGCGGACGGCTGTCCGAGCATCTGCTACCCGATACCGAGCTGCTGCACCTGGTCCACGATCACGTATTTGCAGCGCTGACCGATCACGAGCGGTATACGCGAATCACTGAATCTGATGTCCGTGACGCCCACGACGAGGATCTGTGCTCGGATTTTTGCGCAAAATTTGCCGTGGATGATGCCACGGAACTGCCCGCTACAGAGTGGGCCGCACTGGTCGAGGTGCGCACACACGCGCCGGAGGGGTCAATCGTGACCCCCCGGATTCACAAGGGCTATTGTCCTCAGTGTGAGGGTGACCGGGAGGTCACACGTTACTCCGCGTTGCTCCAGATCGATTGGCATGGTCGGAAATTGTCGCGCGAGTACGCGCTGTAAATGATGAGAATTGGGGCGGGCCCCGCCCCAAACTTTTAAAAGAAGGACAAATAAAATGTCGAAACCGAAAACTAAAAAAACCGAGTGGCTGACGACGGTGAGGCTCACCTCCGCCGAGCACGAGCGCGTGGACAACGCCATGTGGCTCAGTCGGACACGCTATTTTGGCCACTTCTTACGGCGCGCCATGTCGGACCTGTGCGAGCGGATTGAGCGGGCGGCGGCGCGGGAAGGGAAAAAATCCGAGTAGCCTGCCGTCGCCGACTTCCTGGCCCGCCGCCCCATCACCGGCGGGCCTTCTTTGTTTCACGTGTTACATTTTGACACATCATGTATCTTTTCAATCCATTGTATCCTTTTGACACATTTTCATCTTGACACATAAATCATCCGGGATAGATCATTGGCTGTGATCGGGGGGAGATGGGTCACCATTCCCGCAGGTTTTCTCCTCACTGTTCCCGCTCTGCATCTCCCCTCGATTGCACAGGGACTTTAGGGTTTTCGCGAGAAGGGGCAGCGATGACAGACGTGCAGCTCCAGAACAAGATCGACCGGGCGGTGGCGCGGCAGGAGCGTGATCGGCTGAACGCCGCGCAGAAATCGCTCACACACATCGGGGAGCCGCGCGGGGTGGTGGCGGTGATGAATGGGATTGTCCGTCGATCGCATGACGACCGGGCCAAGGTTTGTGCCGCCGGGGTGATGGTCAAGATCGCTGACTGGGGCCGGCGGATCAATGCTCAGGCCGCAGAGCCATCAACCCACATCCAGATAAATTTTCCCCTGCCGCACCCGGCGCAGGCCGTCGAGCCGGCGGACATAATCGACCGGGGCGTGGTGATGGTGCAATCGCGGCGGGATGGAGATGGGGATGGCAACGGCCACGGAAACACCTAAGACGCCATTCGCGGTCGAGCCAACGGCCAAGCAGCAGCAATTTCACGCCTGCGTGGCGGCGTATGACCAAGTGGGTTTCGGCGGCGCGCGCGGACCGGGAAAGTCATTTGCGCTGTGCCAGGAGGCCCTACGGCAGTCGATTGCATATCCGGGCAACATCGGGGTGCTCGTCCGCAAGGATCTGGTCGATCTCAACGATACCACGAAAAAAATAATGACGCGGTTTGTTTTACCCGCCTATTTGCAACAGGGTTTGCATGTGCGGTGGGTAGGCGGCAATCGGCCGACGTTAGAGATAGCGATCAACGGGGCGGTATCGGAGATCCAATGGCGGGATACTAAGGACGAGGCCAGTTTAATGTCCGCCAATCTGGGATGGATCGGCATCGATGAGGCAATCGAGGTGTCTGAGGCATTTGTCAACACAGTATCGGCGGCTCTGGGGCGTTGTCCGTTGCCAGGCGGCGGCCATGCGCCGGCGCGCTTGTTTTGGGCGAGTAATCCAGGGCCTGGGTGGTGTAAGCGCGGATTTCCGGTTGGGCACGACCTAGCGAAGCAGACGTACCGGGTGATCGATGGCAATGGTTGTAACACCGATCTCGTGCGAGCTTTTGTGCCGGCGTTGCCGCGGGACAATCCGCACAATCCGCCTGATTTTGAGGCCAAACTACGGGCGCAGTATCCGGCGATTTGGGTGCGGCGGTACCTGGAAGGGGACTGGGACGCGTTCGAGGGGCAGGTGTTTGACGAGTTTGATGAGGCGATCCACGTCGTGGGGCGGCGCGATCTGGCCGGGACGGGATGGGTGCATATCCTGGCGCACGACTGGGGTTTCCGCAACGTGGCGGCGGCCTTGATCGTGTCGATTGATTTTGACGGACGGTTTTGGGTTTGGCGGGAGTATCGGGCGGCGGGGCGAACGCCCGAGGAGCATTTGCCGCATCTTAAGCGACTTTGCGAGGGGATTCAGCCGGCGATGCGGCTGATCGATCCGGCGGCCGTCGACCAAAGCGACGGGGTGACCATCGCGGAGAAGTACGTCTCCTTGGGCATTCCGTTCATCGGCTGGCGCAAGCGGAAGCACGGGCCGGAGGGCAGCCTGTTATTTGTCAAAAACCTGCTGCGGGACCGTCGTCTGGTGATCACGGAGGACTGCGCGGGGCTGATCGATGAGATGAAAAATGCGCGTTGGCAGGAGTTGTCGGCAAGCCAGAGCGAGCGGCGCAATGAATATGAGCGGATGGTGGACAAGGACGATCACTCGATTGATTGCCTGCTGGGGGTGGTGGAATGGCATCGTCTGAAACCGGCGGCGCCGACGGTGGTGGAGGATCAATTGGCAATGATGATCATGCGGCAGGCGCGGGAGGCAGGGAGCGATAAACAGATCGAACGCGAGAAGATTTTGCGCCGGTCGGAACCATTTTCGACGCAGCGCGAGTTGCGCAGCGGATTACTGAGTAAGTTGTGAGGAGGAACGACCAATGGTGATGGCGCCCACGATGGATGAAATGACGATTAATGAAGGCGAGATAGGCGAGCCGTTGCCGGCGGGGCCGGGGCCGGACCTGGAAAGGATCGAGACGGCGATCGTGCAGGTGCTGCGAGCGGGCGAGGCGCGAGCGGAGAGTTTGTCAGCTGCGGAGAAAAGGGAGTGGCAGCTTTTCGAGCGGATGGCGGACGGCAAGGCGGAGCGGGACAATCCTGGCGACATCCTATCTGAGTTGGGTTTTTACCTAGCAGCGATCGACAAAGCGCGGGAAATTTTCAAAGCGGCGCTCATGAACGACTTGATTCCGGATCCGGCGCGGATGGATTTTTTCGAGGGCGAAGCGAAATGGGCGGGCCTTGAGCAGTATGCCGAGGGCATCACGGCGATGATGCGGGCGAAATTCAAATTGATGCGGCCGGAGGACGCGGAGAACGGATTTATTCAGCTTTTGGGGATGCTAATCGACGACCTGACGCTGAAAGGCACCATGATTGGCCTGGTGACGCACGAAGTGAGCTACAATGAGCACGACGCGGAATCAATGATCGAAAGCGGACCGACGCTGCAATATTTCGATCCGTTCAACGTTTGGCCGTGGCGGACGGACGTAAATAATTTCAGCCAGACAGCGGTGACGATTTACGCGCCGCTGACGCGGGCGGACCTAGAAAGCCCGGAAAACGGTTATAAAAACGTCGAGAAGGTGATTGAATCAGGAAGCACAGCGCAGAGGCGGCGCGATCCAGCGACGGGTCAGAGCGAGCAATCGGCGGGGTTTAAAGATGATCTTTACGGGCGGCGAATATATTACGGCCCCTGGATCGGGCATCAACTGCGCGAGGAGTCGGGCATCGATGAAGAAGATGAAAGCATTTGGCGGGCGATGGCGGAGGAGTATGGTTTTGACGCCGAAAAGGCGCGGGAGCGATACTGGTGGCAGATCGAGCGCGTAGAGGAAATATTAATCCAGTGCCGGCCTTTTCCTTTGAGTTTGCCGCGCGGAGCAGGGCCGTTAGTGGCTCACAAGTTAGTCGCGCGGAACGGGCGGATTTGGGGGCGCGGGATGTATCATCGGTCGGCGTGGCAGGAGCGAATAATCAATCATTTTCTGCGTGCGATGATTTTGACCTCGGCGGCGTGCGCCGATCCGCCGTTCACGTATCGGGAGTATTTGATCGATCAGCAGTTCCTGGCCGAGCGTGGCGGGCAGGTGAAACTAACGAGCGGCGAAGGGATCAAAATCACGGGCGACGCGAATGCCGGGAAAATCATTGATCCGATTCTTTTCAACGCGGAAGCGATTCCCATCATGCAGCGGATGGCCGACCGGCAGGATGAAGACATTCGCGAGTTAACGGGGGTCACCTCGGCGGTCGAGGGAACCGACCGGAGCAAGACGGCGACGCAGAGCGCGAACAATTTACAGCAATCGCTGAGTCTGATCCGATACCAGGAAAAAAATCTCGAACAAGGATTTTTACGGCAAGTCGTGGCGCGATGCTATGTGATTCAATGCCAGGCGATGCGGTTGGCGGGGATGACGGAGCACACGGCGATCAGCAAGGAGCAAGGGCAGGTTCAAATGGTGACGGTGGCGCCTGAGATGCTGATCGATGAGACGTTGATTGATTGGCAGATGACGGGTTTGACGTCACCAGGGAACAAAATGAACCTAATTCAGGCATTCGAGAAATATGCAGGGGCATTGCAGCAATCGGGTCAGGCGGAGACGACGGAACTTTATTCGTACTGGGGCATGTTGTTGGGGATTCCCAACGCCGATCGGTTTATCGCGCAGGGTTACGACATGCTGACGATCCAGAATATGCTGGCGAATCTGCAAACGGCCTTCGGGCAACAAGGGGCGATGTTGCTGCCGGACGAGGCAAAAAAGGCGCTGGCGAAGTTGATGATGACTGGCATGGTCCCTGGGCCGGGCGCCGCCGGCGGAGTAGGCGGAGTAGGCGGAGCGGGTGGAGCGGCCGGGCCAGGGATGCCTTCGCAAGGGCCGCCGGTGGCTGGGCCGACTCAACCGACAGGGCCGGCGGGATTACCGATGATGGGAGCATAAGATGGACGTTTTAAAAGACATCAAAATTTCATTTCCATTTATTTGCACGATATGCGGAAAAGTATTACAAAAAAGGCCACGTCTCGATGGAGCGACAGCAATCCATGCCAGAGCGGATATTGAGATCCTACGGCCATACGTTCCAAGAACGATTAGACGCAAAAACATTGCATTATGTCTAAGTTGTTCAGAAATTTTAACCGAAATTGTTATCGGGATTGTGAGCGAGGAAGATGATTAAAAAGAACGGGCAGGCATGATTTAGAAAAAGAAGGAAACTTGAAAAATGCCAGAAGAAGGCAGCAATTGTGAGGCATTGATGGCGGAGAAGTTGGCGAAGCACCAGGCGATGTTCGAGTCGTTTCTGGATCATCCGTTCGTGCGGGAGGTGATGGAAGAGGCGCGGCGGCGGCAGGAGATCAGCCGGACTTACCTGGAACCGAAAGGCGGGCCGGTGCTTGAGGACGGTTTGATCAAGTTGCAGAAAATCACCGCGAACGAAATGAATTTTCACGTAATGGAGGAACTGATCAATGGCCATTTGTTCAGAGACGCCTACGAGCGCGGAGCGGGGCGAATCCGCGAGGAATATCGAGACAGGCAACGGTTGCGCGAGGTTGCGGATTCGACCGTCGCCGGGCAAGGTGGCGGTCCTGGCGGTACACGCCAGCCGGTTCCCGCGGGCCTCCGGGCTTTTGATCCCGAGCACCTCCGATAACGCGCGCTGGCTGGGCTGGGTTTTCGGGATCGGCGAGGGCGTGGAAAGCGTCGAATGGGGGGATCTGGTGGAGATTTCGCGCTGGACGGGAGTGCAATGGTTCACGCGGCCGTTGCGGACGATGACGGGCGAGCCGAGTCCGGACGTGGATTACCTCTTGCCGGACGGAGCGGGCCGGCGGGCGATCGTGGCGAATGGGCGGGACATGTGGGCCTTTTTGGAGCCGCGGCACATGCTTTATCGGTTAAACGATTTTGCCGGCGCGATGGCGGGGACGGACTTTACGGTCGGACCACTTTTTGACCGGGTTTTGGTGAAGCACGAGCGCAAGGCGGGGGCGAGCGCCGGTGGTGTGAAATTATTGGAGGATTGGTATCGGGCGTATGGGCGGCTGGCGCGGATCGTGGCGAAAGGCCCAAAGGTGGAAGAGCTGGAAATCGGGGATTGGGTATTGATCGACAGCCAGGAAGGTTGTCACTTGGCGATCGATGGCGAGCCGCATTCAATCGTGCGCGAGCGGCACGTGATTTTGAATTTTGGGGCAGACAAGCCGAAGGAAGTGGAATAATGCAGGAAGAAAAAGTTTACTGTCAGAACTGTCAGATGTGGCAGGAATTGGACCGGATGATGATCAAGAACACGCCGCAGGGGCTAAGGCAATTTCGGATTCATTTTGGTCTTTGCCTGGCTTTCGTGACCTTTACGCCGATCGAGCTGGCGCCCGGGGGGATGCAGGCTCTTGCGATGACGCAGTGCGGTCCGCGATTCGGATGTATCCATTTCAAGGCGCGGATTGACGAATTAGTGCAGAAAAAGGAAAATGGCAATTAAAAACTTCTTGACAATGGCCGATGAACTAGTGGAAGAATTGATACGCGAAGGCATGATATACCCGCACGGAGCGCAAGTGATCATTCACGTGTTCCAGGGGCGGGTGGCCGGCGTAGATTCATGGAACAAGCTGCGCCGGGAGACGATTGAAGCGCTGCTTGACGCTGAGCAACAGCAAAGCAGAATGGATTCGGTGGCAGTAAAATAAGACGGCGGGGATTCGCCGACACAAGGCATTACCCCCGTTGACCGCGCAAGAAGCGGTTGGCGGGGGTTTTATTTTAACGAGGAGTGGCGAGTATGACGGTAACAAGCGAAGAACTGGATAAAGGCGCCGATAGCGAGCTTGGCGAAGGGTTGACACGGCCAGAAGACGAGGAGGCGGAAGGCGCCGAAGCCGCGGGCGAAGAGGAAGGCGGCGAAGAGAAGGCAGGTGAGGAGAAGCGAACGGGCGCAGAGGAAGGAAAGGGAGGCGAAGTGGGGGCCGAAAGCGATCCGGTGCTGGACGCGATCGAGGCGTTGGCGGAGAAGAACCCGGATTATGCCAAGCTTTTGATGGACGAATATGAAAAGCGGATGGCTGGCGGAACAGAGGCGGTTGCGACGGCCAAGGAGACGGCGGCGAAGGAGCCGGCGGCGAAGGCAGCGGTTTTTGAGCTGGCGGATGAGCAAAGCACGGCGGAGGATACGATCAATTTTGAAAACGTGAAAGAGACCGTGGCCGAGCAGCGTGAGTCGCACCTAGAAATTTACAAAAATCTGCGGGACGAGTATGACGAAATATGCGCGGCGATTACGCAGATGAAAGAGGAGAAATCGAACGAGGGGCCAACCTGGAACTTCGTCGTGAACCAACAACGCAAAATGTACAACGAGTTGCAGCGGGTGAAACAAAGCAGCGACCAAGCGCAGCAGGATTTGCGGTTGATGAAGCGCGTGGAGACCGTGGCGACGCATTACAAGCCGTTGGCGGGGCACAAGGTGCTGTTGGCGCGGCTGATCGCCGAAGGGCGGGTAGGGGCGGATGCGCCGCTCTCGAGGCAGGCGCAGGCGGTCAATCAGGCATTGCTGGCGATGGGGAAAGCGCCGATGGGGGCGAAGCCGGGGATGGATAAAACGGCAGCGCAGGAACGGCTGGCGAAGCTCAAGAAGTTGAGTCTGGGCAAGATCGGCGGCAAAAGCGGGCGGCAAAGCGCGGCGCCAAAGACGGAATTGAGCGAGCGCGCGAAGGCGAACGTGGCGAGAATTTAACGAGGGGACACGGTGATGGGAAAAGATACGCAAGAGACAACGAAGCCGTGCGAGACGGCGACGGTGAGCAATGCGGACCTGCAAAAGGTGCTACAAGTGGCGACCGTGGATGAACTGGCGCGGGCGGTGAAGGCGCAGGCGGCGATGGGGATAACGGATCTGGACGATTTCGACGAGGGCAACGACATTGACCGCGAGAACGGATTGCCGGGCTGGGCGCCGCTGACGAAGCGCGACGGGACGAAGCTGCACTATTACCTAATCGGCGTGGACAATTTCCAGAGAGACGAGCGGACGAACGGGAGCCATGGGAAAAAGCCGTTGGCGGTGCCGGTGGCCAAGGTGCTTGGTGACGTGTTCGCGGATTTGCCCGATTACATTTTCAATGCGCGGGGATTCGCGCAGGTGGGCGACTGCATCCTTTGCGTTAGCCTGCAAACGACGTATGAGTGGTACAAGAAAAAGAAGCTGGAACTATCGGACGCGCGGGCGCAGACATTGCAGAAATCGACGGTGCGTGCGCAAAGCGATCTGCCGCTGGGCTGCAAAGTGGAAGGCGAGATGGTAGCGGGCTTTGGAGTGCCCGTGATGAGTCATTAAGGAACGAATCAGCCGCGCGGCGCCTCTTCGACCCCGAAACGCCGGCGCGGAAGAAACGACACATCAGCGGGGAATCATCAACAAACGCTATGTCCCCCGGGCGTATGACCGGGGGATTTAATTTGCCCCTGGCGCGAATCCATGAGGAGGAAAGAGCATCATGGGCATTCAGTTCCGTTGTCCGGAAATTCACGGACTCAACGCAAACTTTCCCGTAGCCGCGCGCAATATGATCCTGATGAGCCACAGCGACACGCACACGCCGGTGTGGGTAGGGGCGTGGACGCTGGCCTCAGCGAATGGTCAGATCACGGTGGTCAGCGGCGAGAATTCAGCCGACTACTATGTGGCGGGCCTGTTCGACGCGCGCGGCGTGCGGCTTCCCAAACAGTACGTGAGCAAGGCCGAGTTGGAAGCGGCCGACTATTACTTCCTGGGCTATCCGATCGGCAACATCGTCTTCGCGATCACCGAGGACGGGCTGACGACGCCGATCACGAACGGCAACAGCGGCAGCGGGGTAGCGACGTATGCCGATATCGTGGTGACCTCGCCGACGGCGTTGGAGATCGGCGCGGTGGACCAGCCGTACGGCAATCCGCTGGGGACGATCACGGTCGATTCAAACACGGTAAACACGACGGCGGGCACCCTGACGCTGCAGCTCCTGGGCCTGTATCCCGGGGTGGACAACAACCCGTACAGCGCGACGGCCTCGGCCAGTCCACGGACATTCCTGGCGAAACTGCGTTCAGCCGGCGTCAGCCAGTAATCCGGCGATCCAAGAAAAAGAAAGGAATTAACGATCATGGCAATTACGACAAACGACTTCGGTTCCTTCCTGGACGCCGGAGTGAAGAGAGTGCAGACGGTAATGAGCAACCTGAACAAGAACTCATTCTACCGGAAGTTAATGCGGGTGGGGACGACGCAGATTGTGGACTTCAAGGTGCAGGACGTGGAAAACATGGCGGCCGCGCAGTTCTGGACGGAAGGTTCGCCGCGCCCGATGATGTCGTTCAAGAAAGGGTTCGCGCAGAGCTTCACGCAACACCAGTGGGCGGCGCTGTTGGACATCACGAAAGCCTTTCGGAAGTTCAATCAGCAGGAGCTGATGACGCGGCTAATGAGCCAGCTCAAAATGGCGCCGACGAAGGCGAAGGAAATCATCGCCGCGGCCTATTTCGAGTATGGGCACACGGGGGCGACCGTGCCGATTGTGGGCGGACTGCCGCTGATCAACGCCAACGGCGGAGACGGGCAAGCGATCTTCTCGGCGAACCATCCGCACCGGAGCATGGCCGGGAACACATGGACGAACTACTTCACCCCCGTGAGCGCCGACTTAACCGAGACGACGTTCGACACGTACCGCACGGTAATCCGGCGTTGGAAAGACAACACGGGTTCGCCGCTGGACATCAAGGCCAAGCGGGTGATCATCGACGAGAGCTTGGAAGGCAAGGCGATCAAGATCTTCCTGGCGCAGTTTGAGCCGGCGTCGGCGAACAACGCGCCGAACACGGCGAATCGTTTCGCGACGGCGAAGGACAAGTACCTGGTCTTTCCGTGGCTGACGGTGCAAGGGGATTGGTACATCGAGACGGACGCGACGGAAGGCGACATTGAGATGTATTTCGGCTGGGATGACGAGACCGAATCCGGGCCGAACAATCGGAACCCGTTGACGGGGAATGAATGCGTGAGCGTCGATTTTTCGGTCGCGCACGGTTGCCTGCTTTGCCGCCGTTATTTAGCCGTGAAATAGGCAAGGACGGCGCAAGGGCGGCGAGGAGGTAAGGAAGATGCCGACGGTCGCGGTGGGCGGATTAAGCGGGGGGATCAACCTGGGGTCGCTTTTGGCGCAAGCCAAGACGCTGGCGGGGATCACCGATTTCGAGCGGATGGGCCAGACGCCCGCCGAGCAGACGGCGTTGCTGGCGGATATTGTAAACCGCGCCGTCGGCGAATTTCTGGAACAGAATCCAAGACTTTTGTTGACGACGGGAGAGCTGTCGTTGGGAGCGTCGGCAATGAGTTACGGTTTGCCGGCGACGCTGCACGAACTGGCCTTGCGGCGGATTTATTACAGCAACACGGGCAGCGACCCCGAGCACGACCTAGCCGAGTTGAGTTTTTTGGACGGGGCGGGTGTAGCGGCGTTGGACGAGGATGAGCGCAACGGCCAGACGACGGCCGATTACCCGGACAAATGGGGTTTCGATCCAGCGGCCAATAAGGTCTTGATCTACCCCAAGACGACGACGGCGCGGACGTTGGTGATGGAGTTTCAGCAGGCGCCGACGGCGATCACGGCGGCGAATATAGCGACGCCGGATGCGGTGACGATCGGCGAAGTGCCTGGCAAATGCCTTCATGCGCTGGCCTTGCGGGTAGGTTGGGAACTGGCCTTCAACGGCGACAATGTGACAAAGGGCAAGATCCTGCAAACCTGGCAGACGGCGGAATGGAACGCAATCCGCTGGGTGCTGAGCAATTCGGTATCCGGCAATCGGTCACTCGGTCCGGCGATTGATCAATCAAGCCTGTTCAAGACGTGGCAGGCGGAGATCAGGTAATTTTTTTTATGAACAAAGAAAGGAAAAGGGCGATGAAACTTTACGCGAAAATCATTCCGGCGGCGGCATTTTTGGTAGTCTTGATGTTGGTGGCGCTGACGTGCCAGACGCCGCCGGTACAATCCAATCCTCCCGATTGGGAAACGACCAAACTGACGAATTTGAGAATCACGGGCGGATTGATCGTAGATGGCGACACCACGCTGACGGGGCAAGTGCTCAATGAATCCGTAAGCGGACTTACCATTTCAACCGGAAATCTAAATGTGGTCGCCGGAAACATGCAAACAGCCGGAGCGAGCAGGCTAAGCAACGCCGGTGATCTAACATGTAATTCCATTATGAACACCGGAGCCAGCACATTACAAGCCGTGACGATTGGTCGGGGAATAAGCCAGTCCTACAGTTTAGGTTTGTATCACAATGAACTGGACATCACGACGGTGAGCCAATCCCTGGACGTGTCCGATTTGGGCGCGGGCAATGGGGTACGAGTGGGGTTCAAAGCGCTAAATGACAATGCAATTCCGCTTTGGTTTCCGACGGCCTGGATCAAAGCTATCACCGATGACAACACTTCAACCAGCTATGACTCGACGCTGGATTTTTATGTGCAGACGGCGGGGACGGGGAATCCGACGAGCGAGCTGAAGTTGAGCGGAGCGAAGCTGTATCCGACGACGACCACCGGCTTGGACCTGGGAGGCTCGTCGAATTACTGGGGCACGGCTTACGTAACGGCCGTGGAATCGACGGGCAATGTTAACGGCAAGCCGGAGTTGCGGGTGCTGAACTTCAATTATTACGACGTGGACGTGGCGGCGAGTCAGACGACGGCCGAATGGGGGACGGACGCGAGCGCGGACGCCGGCGGGGCGAATTTCAAGCAAATCCCAGTGCCGATTGCGGGTTCGATCATCGGGATCGCCGTTTACAGCAACACGGCCTGCACGTCGGGGACGTTGACAGCGGACGCGACAATCAACGGGACGGCGACGGGTTTGCAGGCGGGGTTGAACTCGGCGGACGATACGCAGACGAGCTACAGCACGCAGGCGATCGACGCGGACGCGGTGACGGCCGGGCAGCGGGTGGGCGTAAAAGTGACGACCGACGCGGAATGGGCGCCGACGACGGCGGACGTGGTTGTGACGGTGACGATGGAATATTAAACCGCGAAGCAAGTGTTGAAAAGGAAAGGATAGAGCGATGACAAGTGAAGTGAAAAAAGAGAGCCAGGCCCTTGACGAAAAGGGTTTGGAAAAAGACCGTCCGACGGACCCGAACCGTTATTCGGAGCTTTTGGCGAAGATGACGATGCACGCGTTGGCGGGCCTGTTGGCGCATTCAAGCACGCCGAATGAGGATCCAGGGCGCGTGGGGCGGCAGGCGGTGACGTTTGCCGAGGCGGCGGTCGATGCCTTGATGCCCAAAATCTGTTAAAAAGGGGCCGATCATGAGCCTTGACGATTACTTTTACGCCGAAATGTCCGATTCGGTGGCCGGGACCGGGGCGGCGGACGTGAGTTACGTCGACGTGGACCTGGGGACCGGGCTGGTCGATCTGAGCCGATTCAACGCGGCGGAGATCGAGATGTATGTGCCGGCGCCGGCGGCCGGGCCGACCACGCCAACGCTGGACGTTGACGTGGAGAACTCAATGGATGGTGAGAACTTCACAAAAGTCGGCAGTTCATTCAGCCAAGTAACGACGGCGGCGAGCCGGCAGCGGCAGACGATTCTGCGGACGGCGTTGGTGAATTTCGGGCGTTTCTGGCGGTTCAAGTGCAGCGTGGCGACAGCGGCGGGCACGGCGACTTACATCCCTGTTTTCCGGGTTCTGGCGCTGCACAACTAAGCCATGGGGCAAGGGAGGTGGCGCGAAATGGAATACCTGAAAGACATAGTGGTGGTGATCGTGCTGGTCGGGCTGCTGGCCTTTATGTGTTTCATCCTGACGCAACCAGGCTGGATCGGGACGAGGTAGAGACATGGCCGAGGACCGGAAAATCACGATGGGGCTGAACACGGACGCCCCGCCGGACCGACTGGGGGACCAGGCGTTGATGGTGGAGAACCTAGTCCCCACGTCGGCCTCGTCGGTGGGTGTGCGCGGCGGGGTGGAGTTGGTGAAGCATTACCAGCCGAACAACATTGGGCGGTCGATCATCGTGGATGGGTTGCCGGCGGACGAAGGCGCGGGGATCCTGGTGGTGGTGGTGAATGTGGGGGACGCGGGGCTGGGCGACGGGAATCTGAGGCACGTGGTGGAAGGGCTGGGGGCGTTTCGGCCGGCGCGCGTGGCGGCGGAATATGACAGCGTGGTGGGGTTTAATGCAGCGACGACGATCTATGGAGTATTACCGGAGTAAGCCATGGCGACAACCTATACACCGTTAGCGCAAACCTATTTAGGGACGCCCATCGCAGTGAGCACAGGTGAAACCACGGATGACACGGCCCCCAACCCGTTACACATCGTGGCTTGCGCGATCATTGGGCCGTGTCGTCCTTACAAAAGCGATGGATCGTTGGCGAACTATCCCAAGGGAGTTTTGGTGGTTTTGGGAGAGTATAACGATGGGATTGCACGGACACTGATCAACGCATTCGATCTTGAAACCGGGAATAGAACAGCGAACCCGGCGCTTGATCTATTGACCGGCGGTGGTGTCGGCGGCGATGAGTCGGTTTTGATGTACAGCGGCATATCACCGATGGGGCGGGGAATTCCAGGATATTATGTTTGGCATGGCGAGGGATCGGAAGCGGCTCTTTTTTCGGCGCGCAATGGTTTATATGATAATTTTGGGACACCGCTTTACAATATTCTGGGATGCGCGATCAGTGGACTGATTCCAGCCGTGAAGGATTCAAAGATCATTTGCGACGTTTCGCCATTGAGCCGGACGAAAGAAGTGATGGCGTTGGTGGCGAAAGGCAACTGCGACGCAGGTTCAAGCCAATTACATGAAATCCGAGTGCGGCCAGATATTAAACTCTTTCCTACATGGGCATATGACACGCCGGATGAAATATGGAATCAGAATTACGCTTCCGGTGCGCAGCCGGCGTCGATCTGGGGCGGGAGCGGGTCGACGACGTGGGCGACGCGGCCCGACAGTTGCCTGGACGCGCAGAACCTGTGCAACCTGCCCGAGGTGAGCATGGCGCTGTTGGGGGATTGGGTAGCGGACCCGACGGTGCACAAGGCGATCACGAACCCGCGGCTGGCGCTGATCTACACGGTGACGGGCGGGATCGCGGTAGCCGGCCCGATCGGCGGCGCGCGGGCGCACGGGATGGTGTGCGACCAGCACGGGTTCATTTACGTAGTGGGGACGGGCGGCCTGACGGGGGTCAACGACAACCTGATCGAGCAGTACATGGCGACGGATCTGTCGACGCCGCTGGCCCAGGTGACGCACGCCGGGGAGGGCGAGGGCCTGGGGGGCGATTATGCGGCCGCCGCGGACACGCACATCTATTGTCCGCTGTGGGACGGCGCGCGACTCTTGGTGTTTGATCATGGGACGCAGTACACGCGGCTTTTCATTTACGGCGCGGATCTGGTGGAGATTACGCATTTCACGATCAGCACGGCGGCGCAAGTTGCGGTCAACGGCCCACGGTGGCGAGCGGGGAAATATTCATTGGGTTGGTGGAGTGAGAACTACTGAGATGCCTGCAATCGTGATGACATTGCCAGAAGGGACGGCGGGACCGACGGGGATGGCGCAGTTCGGGAACAAGTTTTTTCTGTGTTTCGAGGACCAGCGGCCGATTTACCTGATGGCGGGGATGACGGACAGCCGGCTGAAGGCGTATCGGGCGGGGATCAAGGCGCCGATGACGGGCCCGACGGTGGCGGACAGCGAGACGCCGACGGAGGAATTGACACCGGGCGTGGAGTTGACGGTGGCCTACGCTTTTTTTTCAAGCAAGCGGTTGGTGATGAGCCGGCTGTCGCCGGCGACGACGCACGTGGTGGCGGACCCGGCGATGAAGCTGACGATCGGGGGATTCGAAGCGCCGCGCGACGATGCGATTTCGCAGGACATCGACACGATCATGGTGGCGGTGCAGATGGGGATAAGCGGGCAGCGCTGCGTGACGCCGGGGATGCGAATCACGGTGAGCGGCTACGATTTCGGAACTGCGAGCCTGACGTTCGACACATCGGAGAATGATCTGACGTTTGGGATCGACATGGCGGAGGCGGACCTGTACGGCTTCCTCCCGCCGGCGGCGCGCTACGTGGAGATGTTCGGCGAGCGGGTGTGGTACGGTGGCCAGCGGCGGACGGTGGAGCTGGGCGGGACGGGCCTGACGGTGACGAAAGGACAGAGTTTCCGCGGGCAAACGCTGGCCAAGTTGACGCTGAACGGGGACGGGGTGTGGGATGACGCGCACCTTTACCTGACGGTCTGGGCCGAGGGGCGCCGGATGGGGACGATTTACGACGTCGAGAACGCGCGGGTGGCCTGGCTGGACGTGGACCTGGAGACGGACCTGGGCGAGACGACGAACTGGCACATGACGGGGAGCAATGACCGGATTTGGCCGTCAAGTTTTCACAATTTCACGGAAGGGTCGGTGCCCACGTCGTATCCCGAATGCGTGAACATGACGCAATATCAGACGCTCAAGCCGGCATTGGACCGCGGCGAGCAGATCAAGGGCATTCACCGGATGAAGGACATCCTGCCGGTCATTTTCCAAAATTTGGTGATGCCGATGACGGGATCATTGGAGGTGGGGGTGCCGCAGCCGATTTTCTCGATTGATTGGGGCCGGGTTGGGGCGACGGCGCCGGGGTCGATCTGCGAGGACGCGGAAGGGAACCTGTGGTGGATCGGCGAGGAAGGCTTCATCAGCGGGAACACGGCGGGGATCGACTCGATTGCGCACCAGTTGGGGGTGAACCGGCTGTTCAAGGGCGCGCCGTGGATCGCACTGACGGATCTGCCGGGGATGGTGATGAGCTATTCGCGGCAGCATGACGGGCTGATTTTCGGAAATTTTTCAATCAACGGGGTGAACAATTATTGGGGCCTGCTGTCGCTGAAGCCGCAACTGGGAGTGTGGTTGTTCAGCGGGCAGGAGATGACGAGCAACATCCTGGAGTATGGCGACGCGAACGGGCAGGGACGGTTGTTGGTGGGAGACGGTTATCATGGCCGGGTGAAGCGGATCCTATCGCCGGACACGCTGCTGGATTTGCCGGCGGCGAGCGACACGGCGGCAGCGTTCACGTGGCAATGGCGCGAGGGCTGGCAGCAGGCGAACGAAGAGGGTTTTCGGGCGGCGCTGGCCTTCATCCGGGTGATCGGGCTGATCATGCCCGGGACGACGGTCAGCCTGAACGCGGTATTCTGGCGGAATGATTACCCAGCGCGGGTGGCGGCCGACGTGCCGGCGGGGCAGAAAGCGACCAAGACGTTCACGCAGGCGCAGCTTTTGCGGAAGTTGCCGGCGGCGCAAGGGGCGGCGCGGTATCACAGCGTGGCGATCAGCGGAGCGAGCAACACAGGCGCCAGCGGGACGCGAGGGGTGGAGTTCGTCCACTGGCAGAGCGTGATGGAGGGCGAGTCATGAGCGGACGTTACCGGTTCAGCGACGCGCGGAGCCTGGAACGGCTGGGGCAAATGCTGGACGATTTTTTTCAGGCGGAGGGGGCGGCGTATGCCTGGCCGGGGGCGGTGTTGCCGGAGACGGCGCGGATGGTGGAGATGGTGGAAGCGGGGATGCTGGTCCAGGCGTTGTCGGACGGTTCAGTACGCCGAGCGAGCGCGGGGCTGGAGCGGCCGGCGACAGGAGTGGTGATCGCGGTGTTGAACACTTCGCAAGCGGTGTGGTCAAGCGACGCGCGGCTGGAGGTGGCCTTGGCGGATGTGGCCGGCCCCGGGCCGGGCGAGTTATGGCTGGGCGACCAGGGGCGGATATTGGCGACGAAACCGAGCGGAACGGGATTGATGCAGCAAGTTGGAATCAGGTTGTATTACGATGGGCGGATTCAAAAACACCATTGTCAGATTTGTCCTTATCCTCCTGTGGTTATTTTCGTCGAGTAGGATCGGGGCGAACCAGTATTGGCTTGGGCCGTGGGATCAGCGGACGGACGAGACAGGCACTTATTGGTGTGCGCCGGTTGGCGCTATTGGAAATATTGACCTGCGCTCATTGCCGCAACATAACCAACCCGGCGTGGGTTTTTTCACCACCAAAGACCTTACTATTCTCCCGCCGAATTATACCCTGCTTGGGAATGACTTAAAAAAGCCTGTTTCCGCCAAAGGCATTACGGCTTGGGATAAGGCATTTAAAATAACGCTAAAAGATGAGTCCGTCGGCGATGCGCTGTGGAATTTGCTGGGCACACAATCCGACCCGACCGGGCAGTTTGGGCCGAAGCCGCTGATTCCGACGACGAGTGAGCGGAAACTGGATCTGTTTGTTGGGGATGAGACAATCAAGAAGGTTGATTTCCTGGGAACATTGGATCCGAACTGGCCCAAAATTCAGGTCGTGATTCGTAATGATTTAAAGCGGATGTGCGATGCGGCGGATACTCAGGCAAAAACGACGGTAGTGCGGAAAGTCCTTGGCGGACTGGTCCAGAAATACCAAATGGATTCGCGGGAACTAGCCCCGCTGGAATATCCAAATTTGGAGCCGCTTGCGCCGACGACGACGATCACGGATAATTTTAATCGGGCTAATGAAGATCCGATGGGCAACTCGGCTGAGGGATGGAGTTGGGTTTATGAAGATTATACATTAATAATTTCAGGCAATCAGGTACGGAATCTTAATCCTACAGCGAATGCTCGCGCCTTTTCGCCTTTATCAAGCAGCGATAATTACTGTCAGATAGATATTTTTGCAGGCTTTGTTTTTGGGCCGGGTTGCCGGTTTGCTTCCGATGCGTGGACTTTTTATGTCGCGCAGTGGAACATTAATAATAACAATAAATTATATGTAGATAAAGTCGTTAATACTGAATATACTCTTCTAGGTTACTTGGAAGATGCTGTCGGTCCCGCGCCCTTAACCTTGAGAATCACTGCGGATGGTAGTTCCATTACGTCAGACGATGTGACAAACAATTTTTCTAAAAATGTGGTAGATACGGCCATTTCGACAGGTTTATACAGTGGTTTGTGGTACTACAACACAGGTTACGGAGACAATTTTGTTGCGGGTGATTTAGGGGCCACGCCGACACCGACGCCAACACCGACGCCAACGCCAACTCCGACGGAGACGCCAACGCCAACTCCGACGGAGACGCCCACGCCTACTCCAACCGAGACGCCGACTCCGACGCCCACACCGACACCGACGCCAACTCCGACGGAGACGCCCACGCCCACTCCAACCGAGACGCCGACTCCGACGCCCACACCGACACCGACGCCGACACCAAATCCCACGGCGACGCCGACGCCGATTCCGGGCCGGCCAATCGTGATTCATGATCGGAACCGATACGGCGCGGGTTTCGTGGCGAGCGGGAGCATCAAGCAGACGGCGGAAGGAGCGTTGCGGATCAGCACGACGGAGACGACGGCGCCCTTAATTTTGGATACGACGACAATGGGCCAGTTGGTGACGGGCCTCAACGCGGATCAGGTCGATGGGCATGACGCGGAGGACTTTTTAACGTCGGCGACGGCGGACACGTTTCAGACAGTGCTGGTCAATTCGGCGGGGCTGGCCGGGGCGCTGGCGGACGAGACGGGGACGGATTACGCGGTTTTCTCGAACACGCCGACGATCAGCAATCCGACGATCGCGGGGATCAATGGCGGGACGGCGGCGAATGATGATTGCACGATCCAGGGGACGACCAACGGGACGCGGACAACCAGCTATGTTAACCTGCAACCCAACGGGGGGAACGTGGGGATCGGGACGGCGACGCCCGGATACTTGTTAGACGTGAATGGTTTGGCAAATTTTGCAAGTTTATACACAAATGGCATTAATCGGATAACCAGCACGGGCGTAGGCACATTGTCTGAAGTGGACGGAGGTACGGCGGCCAATGACGATCTGACGTTGCAGGGAACGACCAACGGGACGCGGACGACGAGTTATGTGAATCTGCAACCCAACGGAGGGAACGTGGGGATCGGGACGGCGACGCCCGAGGTGCGGTTGCAGGTGGTTGATCCCAATTATCCCGTAGCCGAAATTCAGCGGACCAGCGGGGCTTCAAATCTTACGTTGATGTATGCCGTCGTGCGCCTGTTGCGCCAGACGACGGGGGACATGGCGGCGGGGTTTGGCTCGGCGATTGCGTTTGAAGGGACGGACAGCGAAGCGAGCAACAAGGTGCTGGCTTATTATGGCGGGATACGCGGGGATGCGGATACGGAGGGCGAGTGCTCGTTTCGATGCGGCACGAACGGGGCGGAGGAATTTTTGCGGATTACGCAGGACGGGCATATCAACGCCAAGGTCGGGGATTTTCAGACGAACGGGACGACGCGGATTTCGGCGGCCGGGGTGGGGACACTGACCCAGGCCAATGTGGACAACATTCGGATCGACGGCAACACGATCAGCAGCACGGACGCCAACGGGGCGATCAACCTGACGCCGAACGGGTCGGGGGCGGTGGTTGCGGCGAACCTGACGGTTTCGGGGGCGGTTAACGGTTCCAAGCAAATCACGACGCTTGGATCAGAGGATGATTCGGAGTGGTCCGGCACGACGACCGGATACCGTTATGGTTACATCGGCAACCAAGCGACGAACATCATCAACGGATTCCCGATGACGGGCGCGGGATCGGTTTCCAAGATTGCCTATCAGTACACCAATGCCGCGGAACCGGCGACCACGGGGACATACACGCTGACGATGGAAGTGATCAAGAATGGCGTATTGTTATGTGGCGGGGTGATTCCCTCGCCGGGAACCAATGGCATTCCGATCAGCATCACGCCACTAACGTTCACGCGCGGTGCGAATGTTTTTGCGGCGGGAGATATTGTCAACGTGAGGCTGAAATACACGTCAGCGGATGCGGGGGCGGTGCTCACGATTGTAAGATCGGTCACCAATTTGGAATTTTATCTTGATTAAGGAACGAAAAATGAAACGGCTGATCTCAATTGTGATTATTGGACTTTTTCCCATGCTGGTCATGGCGCAAAATTCCAGCTTTTCAATCAAGCCTTCCATGAAGGGTTTCGCCATCGCATTTTCCAATCTGCCCACAACGGCGAGCCTGGCGGCGATCCATCTGGATTGCGGGACGAGCACGACGGTTGTTTTTCATGGGTCGGCCGGCGGCGGAGAAGCGGCGGGGTTCGGCAAACGGTTCGGGCTGGCGACGGAAGACCATTTTGTTCGACTGGCGGTGGGGGACGGGAAAACGACGGAGACCTTCAAATATGGTCCGGTGCAATGTCCGGATTTTTTGTTACTGGGGGGAGAGACGTTTCCCGACGCCGCGACAATCGAGGCACAACGGACGGCCAAGGCGATGGGTGTTGGCGCGGAAGAAAAGGGGATAAACCGGGCGGCGATATTGAATTGCATTCGAGAGGCGTTGAAACGGGCGGCCAATGCCCAACGGGATGCGAACAAGGCACAGAAGGCGGCGGAAGCGGCGGCGCAAGAGGCGGCCGAGGAAGCCGCGAAATATTGAAACCCCTTGGAAAGTAAGGAAAGAAACCATGAAAAACGCAATAAAAACGGCCCTCATCATTGTGTGCGCACTGATCATGGGGTTGATCGGGTGCGCGACGCCGCAACGGCATGTTTCAGTGACGACCTGGGATGGGAAGGATATTCAGACCCAAGCCACGAGCGACGAGACCGGTTGGCAACTCTGGGTGGGCGAGCGGCACACGGCGGCGGCCGGACCGGGGTGCATGATCACGGACGACGTGAGCAAGCAGACCCTGGGGACCGTGGCGATCACGGCCATTGGCGCGGTGGCCGGGGCTTATGCCGGAGGCGTGCCGGGGATGGTGATCGGCGGGGCCGGGGGCGCGGCGGTAGGGGCATTGACCGGGGACAAGGCGACGACGAGCACGATGGCGACGGTGGTTCCGATCATGGGGCGAATCAGCGCGAATTCAGCGGCCATGACGGATGCCGACGTGGTGACGAATACGATTCTTCAAGGCGGGGCGATCCAGCCGGAGCTGGCCGCGTTGTTAAAGAATTACATCGCGGCAAACCCGGAGCGTTGCCGGCTGGCGCAACTGATCGGAGTCGAGCGGGTGAATGAACTGATCGACCGGTTGGCGGCGCAATCGAAAGGGGATGTTCCATGAAACTCGTCGGTACACTTCAACCTTATGCTCCTGGGGTCGGCCTTGGCGGGAGCTTGGATGTCTGCATATTGGCGAATGGCCGGACGGTGAAACTCTTGCGGCCCTTCATCGTGCGCTCGCTGGGGCGGCGGATCGAGGCGCCGGCGGGGATGATGACGGACTTCTTGAGCATCCCGCGCATTTTCTGGCGGATATGGCCGCCCTGGGGTCGTTATTCGCCGGCCACGGTGATTCATGACTGGCTTTATCAATCCGGCAATACAACGCGGACTGAAGCCGATCGGATTTTGCTTGATCTCTGCCGGCGGTTGGCGGTCCCGGGTTGGCAATGCCGGCTGATCTACTGGGGCGTGCGGCTCGGCGGTTGGCGGACCTGGCGGAAATACCGCGGCAAAGAACGGACGGACACGAAATAAAACGAAAGATGGGATCAAGGCCATGACCGAGCGGGATTTTCAGATGGAGATTTTGCAGAGGCTGACGAAGATCGAGACGCAGATCAAGGAGCGGTTCTGTGCGGACGGCGAGCGTTGGGGCGAGATGCGGGATTTGATCAAGATCACCTGCCCGACCCATCGGCGGCGGACGACGGTGCTGGAGCGCAAGATGTGGGTGGTCTGGGGATTGGTCATTGTCCTGGCCGGGCTGGTTTTTGAGTGGGTCAAGAGAAGGATATGAAGACCGGACGCCATGTGATGAAAGGTGGTGCAAGGTGGTGAACAAGCTGGAATTCATCAGGGCGATGAGGCCGGAGGCCGTCGAGGCAATCGGTGCGCAGCACGGATGGCTGGTGCGCTGGGCGCTGGCGAAGGCGGCCAGGGAGACGGGCTGGGACATGAATAACGCCTTGGTCCGGCAGGCGCGCAACTGCCTGGGGATCAAGGCGGAAGACGCGTGGGGCCGGTCGTTTGCGGGGGTGAAATGGATCATCATGGCGGCGACGACGGGGCCGGAGGCGGGCAAAGAGGTGCATTGGCGGGTGTTCGCGACGCTGGGCGATTGTTTCCGCGAGTTCGTGCGGCAGATCAACGACCGCGATCCGTGGTATATTTGGCGGACGATAACGCTGGCGGGGTTCGAGCAGATTTACGCGGACAAGCTGGGCGGGCACGCCGAGGGGGTGTTGCGCTGCCTGCACGACGTAACGGAGGAAATGCAATTGGCGGGGCTGACGGACGAGAAAGGGCGGCTGAGGGAGACGCATCCGCTGGGGGAGCTCAAACAGACGATGACGTGAAAGGGAGACGGCAATGGTGACGACGAAACAACCCTGGTCCGACGTGCTGACGGACCCGACGCGCGGCGGATCGCAAAATCTCTATAATTTATTGGCCGGGATCGGCGAGGGCGGGCAAGCGGACCCGACCGGCAAATTCGCGATGGGACCGCAGAACGCGTTCAGCGATGAGCAGATGCGGAAGTTCCAGACCTCGGGCTTGCGCAACCTACAGGCGGGGAACCGGGCGTTCAACGCCGGGGCGGGGATGTCGGCCGCGGCGCGCGGGGTGGCCGGGCCGGATCTGGCGACGATGCTGGGCAATCAGCAGTCGGCGAACACGCGGGACACGCTGGCGAACATGCAATGGCAGGCGCAGCAGGCGGGGCAGAAGTTGGGGATGGATCAATACGATCAACTTCTGAAGGCGCTGGGAATAGTTGGGCCGCAGGCCACGACAGAGAGCCAGCAAAGTCTGGATGCGCTGCTGGCGGGGTTGCAAGGCGGCGAGGCGACGGGCACGGGAGAGGGAACGGCGGATGCGGGGTACACGACGGCGGCGCAGCGGCAGGCGGCGGCGGAGTTGGCGGAGAAGACGCGAGAATTCGGCGAAGAGCAGAGCTTAGAGAAACTACTGGAAGGTTATCAGGAAGAGACCGGGACGACGGCGGAGCAGCGGCAGGCGGAGGCGGAGTTGGCACAATTGGCGGAGCAATTCGGGTTGACGCAGGAACAAGCCAGAACGCTTGCCGGATATGAAGAGGCCACGGGGACGACGGCGGAGCAGCGGCAGGCGGCGGCGGAGTTGGCGGAGAAGACGCGAGAATTCGGCGAAGAGCAGAGCTTAGAGAAACTACTGGAAGGTTATCAGGAAGAGACCGGGACGACGGCGGAGCAACGGCAGGCGGAGGCGGAGTTAAAGCAGGAGAGAATATTAGCCGGTTATGAAGAAGAAACCGGGACGACGTACGAGCAACGGCAGTCAAAAACGTTGAATGCGATCAACGTGGCCAATTCTTTATTACAGAATCCGAACCTAAATCAATACGAGGCAGGAACGGGAAGCCACGATGAGGAATGGAGATACACAGAGCAGGCCATCGCCTTGCGCAAGCAGATCAACGCGCAGTATGAAATCATGGGATTGGAAGCGCCGTTTGATGAAGATGACATGGATGAAAACAAATGGCGGAGCGGAAACACGCCGCTGACGTTCGATCAAAACGCGACTTATAATTTGCAACAACAGCTCTACAACTTATGGAATAGGACAACGGGGACCACATCGACGGTATCGCCGACCGGCGGAGGAAATTGGAACGTGCGCTACTAAAGGAGGCATTCAAAATGGTCTATGGAACACCCCCTCCGGGTTTGAACATGGCATGGCCCAGATGGATGATCCAAAACGCCTGGGAACAATTAAAAAAGCGGATGCAGGATGAAGAATGGAACCGGGGGCCTGCCAAATCCGACCCCATGACAGTCAACGCGGATTACGCATACCGGAAGCAGCAACAGGAAGGTCCGGGAGGCACATTCAACGCCTGGTTGGATAAATATGGACAAGTGATGGGACGGGCAGCACAGACGGGAATGTTAGACAGTCAAAAAAGAGATCAGTTAATCGACCTGCTTGACAAGTACAGCGGCGCCACGCGGTTTAATCCGACACAGCGCCAAAACATTCGGGGAATCAATCAGAGGTTAGGCGTGATGCCGCCGGAAGACTATGGATGGAGTCCGGCACAAGGATTGATGGACACAATGCAGCCACGGACGCAATTTGTCGGCGGGGCGGGGGTAGGAGGAACGGCGCTGTCGGGATATGGCGGGCCGGAGCGGGACCAGTTGGCGGACGTTTTGCGGCAGACGCGGTCGCGGGCGCGGACGGCCGCCGCAACGCCGACGGGATCAAACAATGAAGCACTGACGCAGCCGGGCGGCACGGGCGACCGAAGAAAGGAATTGCTGCAACTGTTGTTGAAGGCGCTCTCAAGGGCTGGAGCTTACTGACAAAGGAAACGATGATGAACAATCTACTGGAATTATTGCGGCGTTATTTGGGCATGGAATCCGGGGCGGAAAGCGGGCCAGGGGCGAGGGCGACGGTTCCGGAAGTGCCTTATGAAAACCGGATGGGGGAAACGCCGATTTTTCATACAGTTTCGGCGCTATCACGGTCCAGAGAGACAAACAAACCGCCGCCGCCGGTGGAGTTGCCCGAAAACATGGCGCAAGCAGGGGAGCCGCCGCGGGATTTCAACGCCGCGGTCAAGTGGGCGCGGGCGAACAACAAGCAATTGGGGCGTTTTACGGAGAATGGACCTTGGACGGAGATGGAACCGGCGGAGCCGTACGGGGTTTACGCGCCGGACTACACGCCGGAGCGGGCGCAACGGGCTGGGCGACTCAAGGCGTTGGCGATGCCGCCGCCGGACCAGCGGACAATGAGCGGACTGGAGTATAACGCAGCGCGGCGCGAGACGGCGGCGGACAAGGGATGGGCGTTGGCGGAGATGCCGGAGAACCAAGACCCGACGATCCCGGAGCTGTTGGCGATGGGGAAAGATACGATGGGGGGATTCGGGCGGATGACGCGGGACCTGTTGAAAGCGGAGATCGAAGCGATGATGGCCAGGTCGCGGGCTGGGCTGAACACGGCGCGGGTCAGTCGGTTGACGGGGCAGGAGGTGCGGGACGCCGAGTTGCTCGAATCGGAGAAAAAGCGGCGCCAGGCGCAGGCGGACTATTACCGCAACCGGGAGTTGCGGGAGAAAGTGAAGTTCAGCGACCAGGGATTGTGGGCGCGGCTGAACAGCGTGGAACGGCAGATCGCGGTGAAGGAGCAATTGCGGGCGCAGGCCGGGACGCGGGCGGAGCGCGAGGCGCTGGACGACGAGATCGCCGATTTGCAGATGCAGAGCAACCAATTGCTCGAGCAGATGGAGCCGGGGAAGCGGATCGAGCGGGCGAATGCGGTGGACCTGGAAGGATTGCAGGGATCGACAGTGACCGAAAGGGCGCGGCCGGCGATGGGGCGGGAGGAAAAGAAGCAGGCGTTGATCGCGCAAGGGATGACGCCGGAGGACGCGGAAGCGCGGATCAAGGCGTTTGAAGCGCGGAACGGAATGTAAGATGGCGCTGGATTACTCGACATTGCTGGAAGAGGCCCCCGCGGAGGCGGCGGGGCGCGGGCTGGATTATTCAGGCGTGCCGGATTATTCGGGCGTGCTGGATTATTCAGGCGTGCCGGATTATTCGGGCGTGCTGGATTATTCAGGCGTGCCGGATTATTCGGGCGTGCTGGAAGAAGCGCCGCCGGCGGAGCGGCCCGGGCGGGCGCGCAAGGCGGGCTGGAGCAAGGTGATGGCGGAATCGACGCGGCGTGGGCTGGCGCAGTCAGCGCAGACCGTCGAGGACGTAGCGCGGAGGATAGGACGGAAAACATTTAAAGCTAAAGGATTTTCTTATCCGGGTGGATTCATCCCGCTGAGCTATGGCGAAAGGAAACAGACGCAACCGGCGGTTGATGAAGGTAAATATGAACGAAAATTTCTAATTCCGCCGAGCGTGGAATTAGCCGAGGACTTGCCGCCGGCGGAGAAGAGCGCCTGGAGCCCAGCGCAGCGGATTGTCGGCGGCGCGTGGGAGAAAGGCACGGGGATGCTGCCGGAGCTGGCGGCGTTTGCCAGCATAGGCGGAAAACTGGCTCCCTTGCGGGCGGCGGGGTTGAAAGCGACCGAGGCGATGGCGCCCGGCGTTTTGCGGTTGCTGGCCCGGCTGGGGGTCAAAGGCGGGGTCGGAGCGGCAACGATGGGCGGGGCGGAAGCGCTCTTGCGGCCCGATGAGCCGAAAGCGATAGCCAGGGGGACCGGAATTGGGGCGATTTTGGGGCCTACGGGGCCATACGCGGGGCCTGTGGTCCTTGGCGGGCTGTCGGGCCTTGAAGCGCTCTTGGGCGGCGCTACGGGCCAGGAAGCCCTGGAAGAGGGGGCAAGCACGGGATTGAGCCTGGCGCCGTTCAGCCTGCTTCACGCCTTGCAGATGGCGGGGCGGGGCGGACGTGCGCCTGAAACCGGACAAAATAGACAAATTGGACGAACAGGAACGGAGATCGTGCCTCAACGTCCGCGAATCATTGACATTCTGCCGCCGGAGCCGTCGAGGATCGAACATCGGCCGGCGTATCCCGAACGGGCGTTGCCGGATCTGGGCGAGCTGGGGCCGGGGCGGAACGTGATCCCGGAGAGCGGGCTGGGGGTGTTCGAAGCCGGGCCGGAGGGCGAAGTGTATTTTCGGGACACGCCGCCGGTGCGTCCGCCCGATCCGTGGATGGCGGGACTTGAAGCGCCGGATCCGTGGTTGCGGGGACTTGTGCCGCCCGAGCGGCCGACGCCGGAGATGCCGGCGGGACGTGGCGCACGCGACTTGGCGCCGGCGCCGGAAGAGCCGGAGTTGCCACGGCCGGCGGAGCGGCCGACGCCGAATTTCCCGCGGCCGGAGCGGATTGCGCCGCCGGAAGCGGTAAAGAGGCCGGAGCGGGTGATTGTGAAGCAAGACGGGACGCCGTTCGCGAGCGAGCAGGAAGCCTTCCGGGCCGGGATCACGCGGTTTGCGGTGGTGAGGCCAGTGCGCGCGCGGAACGGGTGGGGATACGTGCCAATTGAGACAACAGGAGGGCAGGGCCATGCCGAAGCGGTACGAAGCGATACGGGACCGGTTGGCGAAGAAGATGTCGTACGACGCGGCGCAGGAGCGGGCGGCGAGGATATACAACGCCTCGCGGAAGAAAGGCGAGCCGCCTTTGAGCAACAAGCCGCACAAGAAGGGGGCGGGGAAGAAGGTCAGTTACCAACACCCGTTCGTGCGGCACAATTAGGGGCGGCGGGGCTGGACTATGCCGGGGCGCTGAGGGAGCCGCCGACCACGGGAGAGCAAGCACCACAAGGGCAAGTAGCGCCGCCCGCCGCCGCGCCGGTCGCCCCGCCCCCCGCTCAAGAAGCCAAACCCCCGGCGGCCAAGCAGCCCTGGGAGATGAGCAGGAAAGAATGGTGGGACAGGGGACAGAAACCTATCTATCCTGGGCAGAAACCGCTCTCTGATACGGAACACAGCAGAGAGCAATGGCCATTAGTTCATGAACGATATGTCATGAGAGCAATTGAAGAAGGCAAGTCCGTTCCCCGCGCCGTGCTGGAAGAGTATAAAGGCGAGCCGTGGGCGGACGCGGCGCTGGCGAAAATGGGAAAGCCCGCAGAAGTTGGTCCCCCGGTCCCCGTCGCGGGGCCGGTGCCGGGTGCCGCGCCCGCCGGCGGCACTCCAATGCCGGACATGTTGAAAGAGCGGCGGCGGTTGCCGAGGCCGGGGCGTGGGGAGACGGGGGCGATCATCAATCCGATCGAGCCGTTGACGCGGCTATTGCGCGGGCCGGCGGCGCGGCATCTGACGGCGAAAGGGCGGCGGTGGATCAGCGAGAAGGCGGAGATCATGGCGCGGACGGGCTATTTGCTGGAACGCGGGAAGACGGCGTTCATGAACGCGGGGGCGACCGGGGAGCGGGTGTTGCGGGAGACGCGCGAGACGGAGGCGTGGGGAAATGCGCTGGCGGGCAAACAGACGATGGATTTCGAGAAAACGGCCGACAAACTGTATCGGAAGGGGATACGTTGGTTGAGCAAGGGCAATCAATTCGCGGAGCTGTATCGACGGAGCGGCCCGGAGGCGATGCCGACGGCGGAGACGAAGGCATTCGCGGAGATGTGGAATCGCATTCACAATGAATCGGGCAAGCTGGCCGAGGAGTTGGGGGTGATGGTGGAAGACCCGGACGCGCCGGGGGGACGGCGCAGATTCATCAATGGGAGGATGCCCTGGTATTTCCCGGAGATGAAGACGCCGGCCTTCATCGAAGCCGTCAGTAAAGGAAGGGGGCCGGTTTTTGACGCGATCCTAAAGGAAACCGGGCGAACGCAGGCCGAGATCCAGGGATTGCTGGAAGAAAACGATATTCAAAGCGCGCTGCGCAGGTTCGGCCCGTTTGAATGGCGCAGGATTCATGTGCCGGACTATGTGACAACCGAGAAAGGTGAGCGGGTGCAGTGCATCCAGACGAACCCGTTCGAGGTGATTCCGCAGTGGATCAGCGGGGCCTCGCGGCGGCTGGGGATCATCAATCAGTGGGGCCAGGACACGGCGCAAACAGCGTGGGACGAGTTTTCGATCCAGCTCAAGGCGGAGGGGCACGAGCACGCCGGGCGGATCGCCGACAAGGTCTGGGCGGAGCTGAACGGCAACGTGCGGCGGGCGGAGCGGCAGTTCATGCGCGAGCACGGGCTGGGATTCGTGGATGGGATGGAGAACATCGCGATGACGGCGATGCTGTCGGCTTCGACGGTGGCGCAGGTGACGCTGGGTTGGATACCGTTCGTGACGCGGCTCGGAATGGACAATGGGTTGTTACAGTTAATCAGGATGGCGGCGGGGACGGCGTCGGAGCGGATGGAATTGGGATTCAAGAGCCAGGCGGAACTGGAAATGACGCGGGGGATGGGCGGCTGGGGTCGCAAGATCATCGGCCACACGAGCCAGACGGATTATCTATCGGGCAAGATCGGGAAGTTCGGCGAGAAGGCGATGAAATACGAGTGGTTCGAGGGCAGCAACCGGCAGTTGGACAAATGGGGTTCGCTGATGGCGCTCAAGAATTTCATGGACGGGATCATGGCCTTGCGGCATCCGAAAAGCGGCCTGGCGCGGAAACTGTGGGGGATGGACGCGGAAGGAGTGCGGCGGCAACTGAAACGCAATTACAACCGGACGGACGTGGATGTGGATCGGATGGTGAACAGCGGGATTCAATACAAGGATTACGAAGCCATTTTGAAGCACGCGGCGACCGATCCAAAAATGCGCCAGGCGTATCTGGACCTGGCCAGCGCGGCGCAGACGACCGTGAGCAAAGGCAATATTTTCCACGAATCCGTGCTGGAGCACGTGCCGTGGATGAACCACCGGGTGGCGCAGATGTTCCTGCGATTCCAGAGCATGGTGCGGCAGATCGGGAACCTGACGGCGGACGCCGTGGCCGAGGCAAGTCACGGAAACATCGCGCCGCTGACGCGGCTGCTGGTGGGGGCGGCGGCCGGGGGAGCGCTGAAGCAGGCGTGCCAGGACGCGATTTTCCGGGTGACGAAGCGGGAGCGGGAAGAGAAAGACACGGGGACGCCGGGCGGGGCGGTGGCGCGCAAGCTGGACGAAAACGGGATCGACATCGAGTTGGCGCGCAACGTGGGCAAGATCCTGGACTGGATAAACGACGCGGCGGCGGGGGGACTGCTGGGCAACACAATCACGAACGCCTATTGGGCGGTCAAATTCCGCGAGGACCCCGGCGCGCTGGAAATGCCGTTGGCGAGCTGGTGGGCGAAGAACCTGGCGGCGCCATGGACCGGGAAGAAGGAAGACACGGCGGCGATGCGCGAGTATAAATCGCTGGGCAGGACGACGGGGGCTTTGCGGGGAGCGGACGCCTGGATGAAAGGGCCGCTGTATGAGGAGCGCCAGGCGAAGGGTAGGCGAGCATTGCGCGTGCCCGGGAGGAGTCGGAGATTGAAGCCGCCAGAGCCGCCGGAACATCAAAGATGGAGGAAATACGAATGAAAAAGATCGTTATTTTATGCTTTTTGCTGACGGCGGCGACGGGCCGGGGGGCGGCCATCATCGAGACGGTGGGGGGCGATCATGTGACGACGAGCGCGGCGCTCATTGTCTGGGAACAGATGACGGACATCGCGGATGTGGGCTGGAGCGACGAGAATTGCACCATCACCCAGGGATTCACGAACGGTTATTCAAAGTATCCGTGCGTGAACTACACGGGGGAATATTATTTTGCGATGACCCATGCGGGCGACGTGGGGGCGCTGTACCGGATGAGCGACAAAGCGTTTCAGGGGCGGCTGCAGTGCAAGCGGAGCTCCTCGGCCTACATGGGGGAAAACAACGATCCGCGCTGGGGAGCGGGCGCGAATAATCAATATTTATATTACATGGTCAGTTGGAACACGAACGTATACAGCAACGACGCGCGGACGACGACGGCGAACAGCGCGCTGGTCTATGCCGGGACCAAGACGATCCGCCACGAGGGGCACGCGGGACAGAGCGAAAGTTACCGGCAACTGATCTGGTCGGACTGGTACGGGGTGTTGCTGAACCTGGCGACGGGGCAGCCGGCGATGAGTCAGATTCCAGTTGGAGGACAATCCGACATTTCCCCGTCCGGGCGCTGGTGGATGGTGAACGTGAACAATCTTCCCGGGCCATTTTACGACATGAACAGTTATCCGACATCGGCGCCGAACGCGGCGGACCAGTTGGCGCACGACGGCTGGGCAAACGACCATGACGGGAACGAGGTGTATGTCTGGCAGGCGAAGGATGATGTGGTGAAGGCGTATTGCCCGGCGACGCGGGAGACGACATCGATCATCGGGATGGCGGAATTGGAGCCGATCGGCTACAACGTGAACATGCACTTCGCGCGGATGCCGCCGGGATTCAACGGCTGGGTGTTGATGTCGACCTATGGCGGGACGGGCTGGTCGGAGAATCAGTTGATGCTTTTGGAGATCGGGGGCAGCCGGAGGATCGTACGGCTGGGCGGGAGTCAAAATGTATATGTGGCCGGCGACAAAACGTTCGCATATTTCACGGAAGGCTTCGCGAATCTGGATTATCAAGGCAACGTGTGGATCGCCACGAACCAGAACGGGACATTGCCGTTAGAAGTGTTCAAAGGGGACATGAGCGGGGAATGGCCGGCGTTGCTGGCGGCGACGCCGACGGCGACGCCAACGCCGGAGGTGACGTGGACGCCGACGCCCACTCCTTCGCCGACGGCGACGACGGTCGTGACGGCAGCGCCGACAAGCACGCCGACGCCATGGCCGACGGCGATGCCGACCGGCCAGGATTGGGAATCGACGGGATTCAGAAGCGTGAAGATCAGCGGGGATATTATCTGTTTCGGGACGATCACGGTGGGCAACAGTGTTTTGGGCAAGAAGAATATCATCCTGATCACGACGGACACGACCTTAACGCAAAACCAGTGCCGGGGATCGATCGCGGTGCTAGCCGAGGCGCAGGACAACACGACGGTGACGCTGAGGTTGCCGCTGGCGGAGGCCGGGCTGAACGTGACGACGGTGGATGCGGACGTGGACGCCGGGGCGGACCTGGTGATCGCGGCGACGCCGCAGGACAGGTTGGAGACGGGCGAGCTCGACCAGCGGTACATCCACGGCAACGGTTCGACGGCGATCGGGATCGTGAACTGGGCGGCGTGGGGCGCGGGAAAGTGGCACATGATGGACACGCGGGTGGACGAGGCGAATTGGCGGCACGACAATTACTGACAATAAAATATTCTTGACAAATCCGTCCGGGCGGGGGATAAGGGAAGAAACGTAAAAGGGAGGACGGAGATCATGAAACGGGTTTTCGGTTTGATGCTCCTGCTGGGATGGGCGGGGGTTTTTTCATGGCCAGGAGGCGCGGCGGGGCAAGCACAGGAGAATCGCGATATTTATTATGCGCCGGTGATTTACACGACAAGCGACGATGGTCAGACGATCACGGCCTGGCAGTTTATCCAACCCGGCTGGCATGACGCCGAGATGCCGGCGTTGGCGCGGACGCGGGTCTTTCACGCCGATGGACAAACCAGTGAAACCAAGGTCAGCGAGAGCGCGATTCGCGAGAAAACGGCGGCGCGGTCGGGGATCCGGACGGATCCCGAGCGAGGGTCGTATATCGGACGGACCATTTCCCTGAGCCAGGCGGTTCGAGAAAACAAAGAAGAGCTGGCCCGGCTCAAGGCGAAAAACAATTAAGAAAAAACGCGATCCATGGCCTGGCGGACGCGGGTGACGTCGATCAATTTGTGGACATAGGCGCGGGTGATGTTGATGTCGGCGTGGCCCAGGGCGGACTGGATCACTTCCAGGGGGACTTCATTCTCGCCGAGGATCGTGGCGTAGGAGTGGCGCAGGCCGTGGACGTAAACACGCTTGGCCAGCCCCGCGGCGTGGGCGTAACGCGGCAGGGCGTGAGTGACGGCGCTGGAATCCAAGGGCCGGCCGGGATCGCGCAGGGACGGGAAAATCCACGGGGTTTGCAGCCGGGCGGATAGGGCGAGCCAGCCGTTGAGGATGATGGCCGCTTCGGTGGGCAGGATAAGAAACTGCTCTTTACGGCCCTTGGTTTTGACGTGCAGGAGCCGGTCGCGCAGGTTCACGTCTTCGCGACGCAGGAGCCGGATGGCATCGCGGCGAGCGCCGGTGAAAAAAAGCGCGGCGTAAAGCGCCTTGTCGCGCCGGCCGCGCATCGTGGTCGGGATAGCGGCCAGGATCCGGCGAAATTCCTCGCGGGAGAGGGTGGGATAGACGGGGGCCGGGGCGAAGCGGAAATGGAGAGAGGCGGTCCAGTCCTCGCAGAGACCGAGCGTGGCGCAGCGATGCACGTAGGCTTTGATGTGGGTCAATGCGGTGGCGCGGGTGCGTTCGCGGCGGTAGGTCGAGAGATGTTGGAAAAGCTCAATCTGTGGGTCATGGTTTTTCGCAAACTCAATAAATGGAACGAGGAACGTCTTGTAGGTGCTGATCGTCTTGGGGTCAAGTCCGCGCAGCCGGCAGTCATTCAGGAAAGGTTCGAGGAAATTCATAATACAGTTCTCCATTACGATTTCGCAAAATGGGTTAAATCGTTTAATATGAATCACCTAATCATTTTATTTATCGACAGTGGCAACAGGAACTTGAGCGGGAACGTTAAATTGAGATTGTGGCTCTGGAGGCCGGGGGTTCAAGTCCCCTCACCCACCCCAGGGCCGGTATTCCCCAAAAGCAATCCAACACAACCAAACAACTGAGCCACTCCACGTGCGAGGGGCTTATTTTCCATAAAGCAGACGGGTGAACAGACGAACGGCCGCTTGCTCATCGCGGGCCTGGATGGCGGCGATGAGGAGTTTTTCGTCCTTGGTCAGCGAGGCCAGGGTCGGACCGCCCTGGACGGCGGCGGTCATGAGCGCGGCCATTTCGAGGCCGTACGCTTCAGCGGCTTTTTTGAGCAATTCCGTGCTCGGCGTCCTCCCGGACTCGATTGTTGAGATTGTATTTTGCGAGACCCCCGGTTCCCGCGCCGCCTGTTCCTGCGTCCGTTTTCTTTTTTTCCGCCCCTCCTTCGGCGTCTGGTGAGGGGCGATGGTGGTCGGGGGCTTCGCCTCCTTTCGTTAACCCAATTGTTGTCGCTATTGGGTTTGTCGGTCGGGCGGATGGGTGAAAAAAAAATAAATAAAATGCTTGACATCGAGCAGTGTGTAGTCGATACTCTCTATAGCTCGAAGACGGGAGACGACGACGATGCCATATCAATCAAGCAAACTGAAAGACGCGCGGTTGGCCACGGGGATGACGCTGAACAACGTGGCGGTGGCCTTCGCGACACGGTTTCAGCGGCCGTATTCGCGGCAGCAGATTTCGGACTGGGAAAGCGAGAAAGGGCCGACGCCCGGGGTGCGATTCCTGGAAGTGTTCGCGGAGTTGTACCACGTGCCGATCACCTATTTTTTGGAGGACGAGACCGAGCCGGAGCCGGTGGGGAAAGTGAAGGCGGCGTTAGGGAAGAAATGATGAATGATGAGTGATGAATGATGAATGAATAAGGAGGAATAGCGCGATGCAGTGGGACGAGTATTTCATGGGGATTTGCGAGGCGGTGGCGCGCAAGAGCAAGGACGAGTCGAGCCGGTTCGGGGCGGTGATCGTCGGCCCGGGTCACGAGATTCGCAGCACGGGATACAACGGCTTTCCGCGCGGAGTGCTGGAAAAATACAGCACCGAACCCGGCGAGGCGGTGGATCCGGCCCTGGCGGAGCGGATCGCGGCGCGGCGGGTGCGGCCGGAGAAATATTTTTACGCCGAGCACGCCGAGCGCAACGCGATCTATAACGCCGCGCGCCACGGAGCCCCGCTGGAAGGCTGCACGATGTACGTCGACGGGTTTCCGTGCGCCGACTGCGCGCGGGCCATCATCCAGGCGGGTCTCCGGCGGGTGGTCTGTCCGGCGCCGGCGGGGGGCTACGGCGAGCGGTGGAAAGAGTCCATCGAGCACGCGCGGACCATGTTCCTGGAGGCGGGAGTGGAGGTGGATGTGACGATGAATGATGAATGATGAGTGATGAATGATGAATGAGGAAATTAAACCACGGAACGGAGCGGAGGTGTGAAGATGGCGACGAATGAACCCATCACTCTGGTGCGGCCGGAGGAGGATCCGGGGTATGAAGAAATTGATTCCATGAAGCTACCCAATGGCACGGAGATGCGGATGTTTAACGACCGGCTGACGGGGAGTTCGTTTTGCGTGGACGAGCGCGACGGGCAGACGATCCAGAGCAAACTGTGGCAGAGCCGGGCGGGATTTAAGTATGCGCCGATGCCGGAACATGGAGTGGAATGATGAGAATCCGGAATCTGCTTTACCGGATTGAGGAGCCGACGCCGATGCAGCGCGGGGTGCGGATCGGGAATCGGCGCTGGTGGGACGTGCCGCTGTGGGTCGTCGTCGCGCTGGCGGCCGGAGTGCTGGTCGGGCTGATCGTTTGGCCGTTGTTGCATAGTTTTGCCGGGCGGTGACCTCCGAGCCGTGAATGCGGGGAGGACGTGGTGGAGTGGGAGAAGCAGGAAGATTACAGGCGGGAGATGGAGAATCTACAAGCGCTTTAAAAGAGCCGCCTGCTGGAGACAGGCGGCCCGGATCACGAGGCCCGTTGAGGGCGTCAATCATTGGAACAAGGCCAGGATACGGCCGGGAAGGCGAGAAGTCAATGGGAAATGCGTTGAAAGAGGCGCTGAAGGGCAAGAATTCAGAATCCAGAATTCAGAATCCAGAAGCCAGGAGCCAGGAACCGGTGGATGGGCGGGTGGCGGCGGCGCGGATCGTGAACGACGTGGCCGCGGCGGATCCCGTGAAGGCGATGGAATTGCTGATGGGGATCGTCGAGGGGGTGGAGATCGAGGCGGTGATCGGGGGGGCCTTGATGCGGCTGCGGCTGGCGGCGGGGACCGATCCGACGACGGTGGCGCCGCTGCTCAAGGCGATCGATCCGGGCGTCAAACTGCGGGACGATTTCCCGCGGGGGGGCGCGTATGGCAAGCGGGAGACGCAACTGACGCGCTGCGTGATGATCGAGTTGGACGCCAGCCGCGATTCGTTGTTCATCAGCCTGATCTGCAATAACGGAGAAAGCCGCAAGGTGGCGGTCAGCAAAAAGTCTTCCGGCGAATTCATGGGCAAGCTGGAAGCGCTGGGCAAGGTCGGCGACAAAGGACTGACCCAATTGCAACACGCGATGGAAACCAAGAAAAGCGTATTGGTGGCCCTGGGCGAGGAAGAGCAGTTCGGGGCGCTGTATTACGAATTCGAGGGCAAGGCGTATCTGGACGGGTTGCAGGCGGAGCCGCCGGCGGAAGTCGAGGCGAAGGAGTAATCGATAGGACGCATGGGACTTATGGGACGCATGGGACGGATGGGAAGGATGGGGATTTGGCGACACCTGCCAGTCGGTATGACGAAGTGGCGTGGCAGCCGGGAGAGCACCGGCAACTATTCGAAAAGGAGAAAAGATTATGAATAACGAAAACAACGGCAAGGCGCGGCTGATCGTTTTGGATATTGAGACGTATCGGACGCGGGATGCGGAGTTGGTGGAACAGATCAGCCAGGAGGCGATCGACAAGCGGCCGGCGCAAAACGCGCTGAAGGAACTCAAACTGGAATGGGACACCGAGACGGCGCGGGAGGCCAGGGCGGCGGAGGCGCTGGCCAAGACGGCGGTGGATCCATTGCTGGCGGAAGTGCTGTGCTGCGCGGTCGCGGTGGGGGCGGACGGTGGGCGGCTGGAATTTGAAGGCATGACCGAGAGCAATGACCGGCCGATGCTGGCGCAACTGGCCGAGGATCTCAATCAGATGGCTGGGCCGCGGACGATTTGGGTCGGGCATAACATCGAAGGGTTTGACCTGCCGGTGTTGCTCAACAGGTGGCGGCATTATGACATCCGGCCGCCGGAGCATTTCCCGATGCCGGTGCGCCACGGCTGGCGGGGATGGGTCTATGACACGATGTTGCGTTGCCCGAGCAAAAACGGGATGGGATTCGTGAGCCTGGACGACGCCTGCGCGGCGTATGGGATCGCGGGCGAGAGCATCTTCTGGCGTGGTGAGCCGATGGACGGATCGCGGGTCGGCGAGGCGTTCAAGGCCGGCAAATACGACATGATCATGCGTTATTGCGATCAGGACGTGCAGACCACGCGGGCGCTGTATCTGCGCATGACGGCCGGGGACACGTGGGGGACGTATGGGCTGGCGGACGAGGTAGCGCAGCAGATCGCGGCGATCGAAGCCAGCGGGCAGAGCGAGGGGGTGCGGGCGATCGCAAAATGCGCGGTGCTGGAGCGGGCGGGGCTGGTGCCGAAATGATGAATGATGAGTGATGAATGATGAATGGAAAACGAGTTTGGACGGGGTCCAAGAAAGGCATGAATCGATGCTCAAAACCGGAGAATCAGTCATCGTTACCTTTGCTGGGGATTCAGCACAGTTATTTCGTAGCATAATCAAAGACACCAAGGAAGAGCGGATCGGCGTGGTTCACAAGAATGCGGTTGGATTTTGGGTTTCCCCATCTGGACGGAAATACTCAAATCCAATCCCGGCAGGTTTTGAAGTATTGGAACGGAAGATCCAGGATCCCTGTATCCCGAGCGAAGAGTGGGAAACGCCCGAACAACACCAAAAAATTATCATCCTGAACAAAACGAGGTATCATTCATGAAAAAGAGCAATGAAAGCGAGCGGATGCGGATTCTGGCGCTCATGGTACACAACCTCAAGTGCATCTCGGCCGTGGAGATTAACTCATTCGGCGACATCCTGGAAATCCGAGGGAAGACCGGACAGGGGAAGACCGCCATTTTGGAGGCCATTGAAGGGGGATTGCGGGGGATCGATCCGTCGATGGTCAGGAACGGGGCGGGGGCGGCGGAGATCACGCTGAGGCTGAATCGGGCGACGATCTGCCGGGTGGTGCCGGCCGACGGCAGCCGGGAGACGTTGATGGTCAGCGATCCGATCACGGGCAAGCCGATCGAGAAGGCGAAGGATTTTTTGAAGGCGATCTACGGCCTGCACAGCTTCCGGCCCGTCGATTGGGTAAGGCTGGGCGGGGGCGAGGCGCGGGGGCGGACCGAACGCTTGCGGGCGCAGCGGGACCAGCTCCTGGCGGCGATGCCGCTCGCCTTGGAGCCGGAGGAAGTGGCCGAGGAAGTGCTGGGCAAAGGCGCGGGTCTGCGGGAGGCGCTGGAAGAGGTCAATCTGGACGCGATGGATTTCAGCGGCCACGCGCTGGTGATCTGTTCGGCCTTGGAAACGGCGTGCTACGAATATCGCAAATTGCAGAACAGCCGGGCGGAGGACGCGGAATCGCTATTGAAGCTCACGTTGGCGCCGGAGCGGTTGGTGGAGTCGGACCTGGAAACCTTGCTGGCGAGCCAGGAACGGGGCAGTCAGGTGTATCACCGGGCATTGGGGCAACGGGAGAGCCGGCAGACAATCACGGCGCGGCGGGACCAACTGGAGGCGCAGATCGAGAAAGACGGGGCCGATCTGCCGGAAAAGGCGGAGCTGGCGAAGGAGCTCAAGGGCCAGAAGACGCGGCGGACGGAAATCGACCTGGAAGTGGCCAGGAAGCGGCAGGAAATACGTGAGTTGGAGAAGGAGAGTGAGGCCCTCGTGGCGACGATCGGGCGGCTTGAGGGGCTGGAAGCGCGGCTGGAGGCCCATGAAGCGAGGAAGGCGGAGTTGGCCGAGATCGAGCAGAGCCTGGGGTCGGACGTGGCGAGCGACGAGGAGGTCGCCAAGCTGGAGGCCGGGATGGAGAAAGTCAAGGGATTGATCCGGGACCGGCAGTTGCAGGAGGCGCATGACGCGGCGGCGGAGAAGGCCATGGTGGCGCGGCAGAAATCTGAACGGTATGACGCGCTGGTGAAATTGTTCCGGGACGAATTGCCGAAAAAACTGATCGGGCGGATGGCGATGCCGGTGGAAGGGCTGGCGGTGGACGGGGACGTGATCAAAATCGACGGAATCCCGCTGCATCAATTAGGGACGAGCGAACAGATGCGAGTGGGAGTGCTGATCTGGGCGAGCTTAAATCCGCACACGGCGTTCGTGCCGGTGGACGGGGCGGAGTCGATGGGGCGCGAGGATCGGCTGGCGCTGGCCCAGGCGGCGCAGGAGTTGGGCCTGCAACTGATCATGACGATCGTCGATGATGCCGCGGAGCCGGGGGAAGGGCGGATCGTGATGCGCAACGGGGAGGCGGCCTAATAAACAATGATGAATGATGAATGCGGAATGCGGAATGCGGAATGAAAGCCATGAAAATATATACGTTGGGTTACTGGGGACGGACCGTTGAGGAAGTGCGTGGGATCGCCGAGGATCGCGACGGCATCCTAATCGACGTGCGGCTCAGTCCTCTCTCGCGGTTACCGCAGTGGAACCTTTATTCACTCGCGTTCACATTACGTGAGCGCTACCGCCATATTTCTTATTTTGGCAACGCCAATTTTAAAGCAGGCGGGCCGTTCAAGATAGTGGATTTCGAGACCGGGAAGGCGATTTTGCAGGACATCTTGGATCAACATCCCGAACGTAATCCGATCCTCATGTGCGCCTGCAAGGATGTGCATCGGTGTCACCGCCAGTTGGTGTCGGATCTGTTATCCCGCGCGTTCGGTTGCGCGGTGGAGCATTTATAAAACTGGGACACGCTATGACACGAACACAGACAAAACTGCCGGGCATCCGGCGATTGAAACAACTGATCGAGTGGGGGCCGGAAACGCTGGAGGAGTAAATTTCCGTCCCTGGTGGCGGAATAATCTTACGAAAGGAGAAGCTCCTATTTGCATGATGGGCATGGGAATCGCCCATGAGACGGCTTGTAAGTCAATCATTGGGGCGGGCCGGAAGACAGGGTATCAGCACGGACCGGCCCGCCCTAATTATCAACCATGGAAATCACGGAAATCACGGAAAAGGAGAAAAAGACTATGGGAAGAAAGAGAAAAATGGACGGATACAGGGCATTGGGGCCGCTGCCGGAGGGCGGGCCGCCGGTGGGCAGGGCAAACAAAAAAGACGCCGCGCGGGCGCAGGAGGCGGTCGAGCGGGTGAAGGCCAATCCGCCGCCCCAGGCGCTGGCGCCGGGGGTGAAGACGCCGACGGTCGCGTTGCGGCGCTTCGTGGCCAAAGACGAGTCCGATGTCTGGCAATCGATCTGCGCGGTGGCGGCGCGCCAGTGCGTGGAACTGCTGGACGCCAAGCGCGACGACATCGCGAGGGCTTATCAACAATCGATCGAGGATATTGACGATGATCGCAAGCAAAAGTACGGCGTGAATCTGGGGGTTTCGATCACCGGCGATGACCCGAAGCATTACACGGTGGCGGTCAAGATCAGTTTTGCGATCAAGACGACGGAAAGCATCGAGACGCAAGTGGCCGTGGGGGGCGATCTGGTCGATGACATGGAAGCCGCGTCATGAGCGAGCGGTTGGCGATTGCCTTTTTCGTACCCGGGACGCCGGTGGCGCAGCCGCGGCCCCGGGCGCGGGCCTATCTGGTCAAGGACGAAAACGGCGCCTACATGCGGGACCGGTTTGGCCGGCCGGTCCCGCGGGCGCAGATCTATGATCCGGGGACGGCGGACTGTTGGCAAGGGGCGGTGCGCGGGGCAGCGCGGCCGTATGGCCCGCCGGCGCCGTTTGAAGGGCCGATGCACGTGCGGCTGGAAGTGCGGCTTCCGAGGCCGAAATGCCATTATAGGGAAGGGCGGTTTTTCGATCGGTTGCGCGAGGATGCGCCGCAGTGGCCGGTGCAACGACCGGACATTGACAATCTAGTCAAGGCGATTTTGGACGGTCTGACGGGCATCATGTGGCAGGACGATGGCCAGGTCTGCCAGCTGGAGGTGGTCAAGTTCTTTTCGAGTTCGCCCGGGGTGGTTGTGGAGTTGGAGCCGTTGGGAATGAGCGGCGAAGATCAATTGGAGTTGGAGATGGGGCTAGAAGAGAGTGATGAGTGCGAAGTGATGAATGATGAATGAAGAATCCGCAGAACAGCAAAAAAGTATCAACGACAATGCGTAAATCCGCCAAAATTTCCCCAAACCGTAAACCAATACCGCCAAAGACACGTTTTAAGATATTCAAACGAGACGAATTCAAATGCCAGTACTGCGGACGCACGCCGCCCAATGTGATTCTTGAGGTTGATCACATTATTCCAATAAAGAATGGTGGCGGAAATGAAGAAATGAATTTGCTTACTGCGTGCTGGGAATGCAACCGGGGTAAGGCTGCTAAATCCCTAAACTCCGTTCCGGAAGGGTTAAATGAGCAAATTCAAAGGGAAACCGAAAGGCTCGCCCAGGTTAAGCAATTCAATAAATTCCTAATGGAACAGAGGAAATATATTGATCAGACGATCACCAGAATTGGCCGATATTGGTATGATAATTTTATCAGCGAAAAAGGAAAAAACACATTTAATAGGGAACGTGAAGCATCGATAAGGCTATTTCTTTCCAAGTTGCCCGAAGCAACGATCTTAAATGCCGTTGATATCGCGATGCGGAGAAAACATCCATATTCTAAAGATGACGAGAACACCTTTAAGTATTTTTGTGGAATATGCTGGAAAGAAATAAAGGGATCTGGACAAGGGTGTATATCATGAAGCGCGGAACCGCGGATCACCCCAAGATGCATGAATTGGCCGAAGAATTACAGATCCCGCTCTATTCCGCCGTTGGAATCTTAGGCCGGTTATGGGATTGGGCGGATAAATATTCCCGACGGGGAGACATCGGAAAATTCACCAATCACGCCATTGCGCGCGGGATTACATGGGAGGGTGATCCGGACGAGCTAATCCGAGCGCTCATTGAGCACAGGTGGATCGACAAAAACGAAAATTGTCGGCTGATCATTCACGATTGGCCCGAACATTGTGAATATTTTATTCATAATCACTTAGCCCGCCTCGGAGAATTTTTCGCGGACGGTTCGATCCCTAACATGAGTCGAATCAATCAGAAAGAACGTGATGTATTGATGGCGAAATACTATACAAAAACAGTGAGCGCTCACCGAGCGCTCAAAAAGCGCGCTGACCTTGCCTTAAAGACCTTGCCATATATTAAGAAAGTACCAAAGAAAAAGGAAACCCACTCCCTCGCTATGCGAGGGCGGGGGAGGAATTGGGAAGAGGTGAAGCGCAAGGTGTGTCTGTTCGCGGAGCGGTTACCTTGGGATCGGAAGAAGACGGCGAAGATGTTCCATGATGAGATCGAGGAATATCTGGTCAGCCTGGGACTCAGCGTGGCGCGGGAATATCCGCTGGCCGATTGCGGGGATGGGCGCAAGGGCAGCATCGACCTAATGATCACCGCGCCCTTCCAGGCGGCGATTGAATTGGACCGGTTGAGTCCGCGGCGCCGGTCGCTGGCCAAGATCAAGGCGTCGGGCTTTCCGGGGTTCGTGCTGTGTCGGGAAGCAAAACGGGGGACGCCGTAATGTCTGAAATTGTTGACGACACACAGGTTTGTTTTGGGTGCGGACATGTGTTCCAGCCGCACGAAGAATCGTGGATCGGTCCGGATGGTCTGGTTTACTGCGTCAAATGCAAGAGGGCGGCACCGGAGCCGGATTGGCAGAAGTATGACCGAGATGCGCAGAGGGCGCCGGAGGTGGAAGAGGGAGAGGTGCAGGAGCAAAAGCACAAGAGAAGCGTCATCCAGGCGTGCGATGATTTTTTTGATGAGAAAATTCCTGAGTTGAAGGGGCATCAGGGTAAGGAAAGGAGGGAGATCTGGTTCAAAAAGTTTGGAATGAGCAGACGGCAAAGAGGGAAAGAGGCCGAAATAGACGATACGGGGATCTATAAAAATTTCAATCCATTTAACAAAAAAAAACATGAGGCGATGATCATGAGGAAAGAAATAACTGAGGAGCAAAAACAAAAAAAAGCGGCATATATGAAGGCTTACATGGCGCGCCGAAAACTGAAATTGGCGGCAGGCAATCCGGGACCGGAAACGAAGTCATTGGCGGATTTGGGTAAGCCGACGAGGCGGCGTCCGGCATGGGGGAAACGCACAGCGAAGATCCAAGGGATCAATGACGGGGCCAGGGCGCATCCAGTAGTAACGATCGAGGACGTGCTGGCGGCGACGTTGACCTTGCGCCGGCTGGCGCCGGCGGAACAACGGGCTGTCCTTGTTTTAGCCGGGATGAAGAAATCATGAGCATTTACTGGCGGACGGAAAATATCACGCTGCACCTGAAGGGTGCGCTGGACGTGGTGCGGCGGCGAATCGAGGACGATTGCCCGCTGTTTAACCGTGAGAGGAGCAAAAAATGATTTTAATTTATCGCCCAAGCGGCCGGGCGCGGGAGTATTCGCCGCTGGCGCTGAATATTTACAAGGGCTGCGATCATGGATGTATTTATTGCTTCGCGCGCCGGATGCCAGGGGCGCCGGAGCCGTGGGAGAAAGCAATTCCGCGACGGGAACTGTGCGCGGCGCTGAGTCTGGAGTTGGAGCATCGCCGGGAACCCATCACGCAGCAGGTGCTGCTCTCGTTTACCGGAGATCCGTATTGCCAGGCCGAGCGACAATTCAAAATCACGAACGAAGTCCTTGGTATTCTGCTGGCCTATCAAGTGCCCGTGGCGATCCTGACCAAGGGGGGTGATCGTTGTCTGGATGATGTCCACCTGTTCAAGCGCTTCGAGCGGATAAAGGTCGGCGCGACGCTGACGTTCTTGAACGAGGATCCGATTTGGGGCGAGAGCCAGGAATGGGAGCCGGGCGCGGCCGATCCGCAAGACCGCCTCGATACCCTGAAGGCGTTGCATCGGGCGGGGATCCGGACCTGGGCCTCGTTTGAGCCGGTCCTGGATCCCGAGCAGAGTTTGGAACTCATGCGGCGCGGTCTGGATTGCATCGATGAATACGCGGTGGGGCGCTGGAACCATGATCCGCGAGCTGAAGATATTGACTGGCTGGATTTCGCGGCGCGTGCGGTGGCGATCCTGCGCAAGGCGGGCAAGCCGTTTTACATCAAGGCCGATCTACGCAAGTCATTGCCAGTGGGATTCCTGCGCCCGGAGGAAGCCGATCAGGATGCGTTGCTGGTTTAGAGAGCACGCGAAAGGCAGGAATTTATGAAATCGAAATCAATCATCCTGGCGGCCGTGTTTGCCGCCGCGGGACTGTTGGCCGCGCACGCCACGAGTCAGGATTATCTGCGCTTCGGGGCGGAGCATATCGTAGGTTTTTACTTTCACATCCTGACCTAAGTGGTCGATGGGACA
>Ga0307377_10000643_pt1 | contig 45736 bp, 71 predicted proteins | sample TR3MG_FD_202535 | JGI IMG/M metagenome (GOLD analysis project Ga0307377, IMG submission 202535) | Soil microbial communities from Risofladan, Vaasa, Finland - TR-3 | ecosystem: Environmental > Terrestrial > Soil > Coastal area > Acid sulfate soil | place: Finland: Risofladan, Vaasa | collected...
CTGGTGATCTTCTTAGACCCAGCGTCGATACCGGTACCGGCAGCGTTGATCGTGATGGACCCCACGTCGAGGGTATCCGCCGTTGCGAGTTCCTGGTGGAACCCCTCGGTGGAAATTACAAACGGTTTGAATAGGGCCATCGATCAATCTCCTTATTTTTCAGGTTTGTGTTCCTGAATAGCGCCGGTTGTATCGTCGATGCTGACAAAGTTCGGATCGAAGTCGTGCTTCTTTCCAAGCGTCGCTAGCATTACTCTCTGTTCGTTTCCACGTATCTCGATAGCTCTTTTGAGCACGTCAACACGCGCTTGTCGTGTGCGCTTCCGCGCGTCGAATTCGTTGGCCTCGATGCGTTGCTCTTGGTCGAGGATTTTGATCTCTTGTGCATGGTTGCGCGTAGCTATTTCGCACTCGAAAAAGCGCAGGCGCTCGACCTCAGTCAAGTGCTTGACAGCCTCGACAGGGTCACCCACGTGGGCACCCTTTCCTGCAGACTTCGTACGTGGTGTTCGTTTCTTTCTCAGTGGTTTCTTTCTATCAGCCATTTTGATCCTCCACTATGCTCTGATGATGCTCGGCGTTTGAATACGAAGGAACAGGACGTTATCGGCCAAAGCCTGTGCCACCGGGTGAACTGATTTTATACCGGAACTCGGATGGGTAGGAACCATGTGTGTGAGCCTGGACAACGTATTTATGAAAAGCTGCTTTCCGGGGGTAAGTCCAGCATAAACCCCTTGAATCTCCCCACCTACCTGTACCACGCACAAGGTGTTGGTTGCTTTAAGAATGATCATCCCCAAAGGAAGTTCCACTGGAGAAGCCGTAATATCGATCTTCGACACTTGGTAAACCCCTGCAACAGGCGCAGATGAGATGCCAACCATATCACCCACCACATCTGACACCAAGCAGCCAGCTATGATGAACTTAGGCTGAGCTCGTCTGTGAACGCTGACTGCCATCTTACTCCTCGAGCACGCTCTAGAAACCCCCGTCTTTAGTTCCCCACTTGACAGAGGCCCTTTTCTCGATCTAGCAGCCGGATATCCCCAGAAACAGGGGTGCCAAGTTGTTGAGATATCTCAGCCATCAGCTGTTGCTGCTGCTCCTGCAGCGCTACCTTCTTAGCATGAACGTCCTGCAGCGCGAGCTTCGCCAGCTGCTGATCGCGCTCGGCCAGCTGCTGCTTGGTGGACAGCAACTCGATGCGCAGGATCATCACCTGGTCAAGCTGTACCACACGCGGTCCCGCGGCTTCTACGGGCGGGGGTGGATCTTCGGATCGCTCCCTGAGAGCCTCCTCTGGGAGATCGGGAAGCTGCGGCGTGGGAGGCATCCGCACCACCCGCGGCCCGGCCATCTGCCCAGCTGGAGGAACACGCGCCATCGGGCCGCCTATCTCCGTAGAAGGCACCTGGTCCGGCAGCGTAGGCGGCACGAGCGCCGGTGTAGCAGTACGCATCCCGTCCTCGGTCACAGGCGTCTCGGTCTTCTTTTTCACTGTCTCAGCATCGCTCATCTCAACCACCCTCCAGGAATTGACTGATCTCGTCCACTACCAACTTGGAGCTATCAGTCACGTTTTGATTCGTCAGCCGGCCCGCGCCGGTTCGGCCCTTCAGAATCGATTTCAAGAACTTGACCTCATCCTCGTAGCGTTTGATCTCCTTGTCCGCCCACTTATCAGTGGCGTCCTTTAGATCATCCAGACGTTTGTCGCGCGCTACTTGACGCGCTGTTGGTTTCGATACAGTCATTATTTTGAGTACTTGCCGTACTTATCCGCAATTGATCGTTTCAGACGCGAGACCTTCGGAGCGCTCATCTTCAGCTCACGTGCGATCTGCCCCGGCCCCATCTTCTTCTTGCCCCCTACCCCATAGATATGCTCGAACACCGCCTTCTCGTCAGACGAGAGCTCGTATGGCAGCAGCCGCAGAACCTCCTTCTGGCGCGAGGGAACGAAGGTAGAGGGATCTGTCTCGAACTGGCTAGTTGGGCGCGCCTTACGTATCTCCCGCTGGAGCACGTCGACTGTTCGCGGTGACCACTTCAGGTGGTCGGCCACCTCGTGCTGTGTCGGTGTGCGTCCGAGCTTCTCGTCCAGGTGGATCTCGGCGTCCTGTAGCGAGCGAATCTTGTAGACCCTGTTCTCCGGGATGCGTCCGGGATTCTGGTACGTCGTGACGAACCGTGCCGACTTCTTGAGCTGGTGTCGGATATGCGTGTTCAGCGCAGCACCACGATTGGGGTCGTAGGTGTCGAGCGCCGAGATGAACTGGTTGGTGAACTCCGCTCGTATTGCTGCCGGCGGGATGTCGCGCTGGCGGGTAGCCCACTGGTTGGACTGGTGGGCGATCAAAGGCCGGAAGGACTTCATCAACGGACGGAGGTCCTTCTTCTTCTGCCCGCCGTCCTTCCACTGTTGCCACATCTGCATCTCGCCCTTCTGGCGCGAGCGCAAGTCATCTGCGGCTTCTTTGACAAGCCCCCCTGCAAATACGAGGAAGTCCTCGACCGGGTTCACAGATCAACCTCCCGGCAACGGGGAGACTTGCTTGATCGACGGCCCAGGAGCCTGAAGGTTTCGGGGCTTGGCCATGCCGAAGAACTTGCCCGGCTTTTTGGCGTTGGTGAGCTGTTTCTCCGCGAAGCCTTTGCTGCCCTCCGTAGCGAAAGCTGGGCGCTTCACGCCGCCGATGCCCGTCCGCCGAAGGTCTGCCGCTGAGGCTGCCATCGCAACCTTGCGCATGGGCTCCTGGGCGCGCATGAGAGCAGCGCTCTCCTTCAAGATCTCCTTGGCAGCCTTGTTGCGCTTGTGGTTCTGGGCCCAGCGCTGCAGTGCTACGTTGGCAACGCCGGCACCAGCGCCGATGAGGCCAAACGTGCGGCCCGCATGCGCAGCGCGCGACGCAGACCCCTTAGCGGCCGTATCGAACAACATCCTCCCGGCTAGCGCAGCTGGAAGCCCTGTCTTGGCGGCGCCCGCGATATATGGCCGCGCCTTGACGAACCCCGTCATCGCGCGGTCCTTGAGCGACTCCTCTGCGCCCAGCTTCTCGAGCTCGGCGTAGAGCGCTGCCAGCGTGCCCACATTCATCTACTTGACCTTCTTCGCACCGCGGTTGTTCCACCGCTTGGCTTTAGCCACCGAGGCCACCTTCCGACATGCCTTGGCCGCTTTCAGCTTCATAGTCTGTAGACTCTTCGACTCCGTTGTCATCTTTACGCTCCTTCGAGATGTTCTGCTCTTTTCGAAGCGCGTTGTGGACGCGCATGGGACGCCGGCCGCGCCGGGTTTGTCGAAACGACGACAAACCGGTGGTCACCGCGATCTTTTCAAGCTCGGTCGAAAAAGCAGGAAGCCACTGATCCATAGCCAATGTTATACCTCCCGAGTACTTAGCCCAGCAAGCCTTTGGATTGCTCGAGCTCGGACACGTAATCCACCACAGCCTCCCTGCGACGCCCACGCACGTCGAGCTTCTTGGCCGTAGCATGCCGTTTTTCCACGGACAATCCCAGAACCTTCTTCACCTTGGGATCGACCAGGCCAAATAGGTCGGAGGTGTCTCCAAACGCTCTACTGTGAAACCCCTCGGACCCCTTGATGACGAGGCCGTCCGGCAGCTCGGTGAGTCGGAGCTCCTCGAACGTCTTGCCCGCGAGTACGAGCTTGGTCTTTTCGGTGATCGAAAAGTCCGCAGACCCCAAGATCTCCGTCATCGTCGCCACTGGGCGCCAGCCATAGTTCCTGATGAAGCTGCTGACATCCAGGCTGTGCGCGCGGATGAAGCTGTAGGTCCGCACAATGAAGTCCACCGAATTCTCGATGGTGCGCTCTTGTTCCATCGCCAAAACAGCCGTGGCCGAGACCTTGGAATCCGATCCCGCCACTTCAACAGCCTTCTTGTTCTTCCGATTATCAGTGCTGTCGTCTGACGACAGCCGCGTGAGGAACTGATCAGCCGTCTCATCCTTGGCCGTGCCCGAGCCGTACGTGTACCCCTCCTTTGTGTCCAACGTGGCCTGGAGTGAGTCAGCGCCCACCAACGTCGAAAGCAGTCCCGTGTTCGAGGCGCCCGCGATGTCGGTGATCGCGGTCGTGCCGAAGAACTGCTCGTAGGTCTCCCCGATCTTCAAGTTGCCCCACCCATCCCAGATCCAGGGCGGGTGAATGGCGAACTCAATCGGCAGGTCGACCTTCGTCCGGGCGCGACGGGTGGACAGCTCCGTGACCTTGTACGCCTTGAAGTTCTCGTTGCTGCTTTGCTGCGCACCAGTCCCAAACACAGCCGAGATGTCATCTCTCGATCCAATCTTGACCTTGGACGTCTTCTTGCTCGCTCCATAAATAGGCAAGTACGAGTTGAGGTACTGGCTGGTGACATCAACGACTTTGGTGATGCGACCGCCAAACTGACCGCGGCCCTTCACCTTCGGCGCAGACGATGGAAGGGCCGCATACGGCCGTGTCCGCGTCGACGTGCCAATCACCTTGCTGACCGTGGCCTTGTCCACACCCAAGAACTCGGTGTCCTCCCTGTGCACGCGTGCCTGCGTGAAGCCGTACTGCGTCTGCCCGCCGCCCTGGTTCAGGCTATGCACTAGCGACGCGCACGAGCCCATATACTGGACAGGGACCAGCTGCCGAAGAAGAGTGGCCCGCGTGATATCCGCGTTCTTGGCAGGGATTATGTCGAGCGCCTTGAGCTGCTCGGCAATGCCCAAACCAGCGATCGCCAAGTTGACCGCGTCCATCGGCCGGTCGATTAGGATTCCAGGAAATCCGCAGACGAACCACGGGTTGAATCGTCCAGAAGCGCTCATCTGCCGAGACGCGAAGCGGTGCTTGAAGTATTGGAAGTTCACCGAACGCTGGGCATACCCCACCTTAGCGCCCTTGTACTTCACCTTGCGGCTCTTCATGGCGAAGAGGTTCGCCTCAGAAAGCTTCTCGAACATCGGGATGATGCCGGTCATAAGCTCGTGGGCCATGATCAGGCGACCAAAGCGCCTCGAGCTAAGGCGCAGACCGCTACGCATGTCCGCTACGTTCGGCGCGTAATAGCGCCCGTTGAATAGCGCGTCACTGCCCAGGATCTCGTTGGTCGTCTGCAGCTCCATGCGAGATACCTCTCGCAAGAAGTTCCTGCTCCATTGGAAGTTGCCGTAGAGCTCTGGGAAAAGGACGTTGCACCTTGGCGCCGCTGCGAACCAGATATCCGGGCGCAAGATCTGATTGTTGACGCGGTCGAGCTTGTCGTAGGTGATCGACCGCGACTTCTTGTTCTTCTTGTTCAGCAGCGTTTGGATTGCAGCCTGCGCAGAGAAGAGGGCGGCATCCGCTTTGCGCAGGTTCTCTGCCTTCCCGGCCTTGTTGGCGTCTAGGCGGAATGCTCTAGCAAAAATGGACCCCGCACCAATCTGCCGCCCTACGGTCGAGAGTGAGCTGCTGACAGTGGCTATGTGCCGTGCTACCCCCGGAAGAGTGGAGCCGGTGACGCCGGAGATGAGGCTGCCGATGATCGCGTTCGCTTGCGTGATGTCATGTTCCAACGCGCGCCCAATGTTGGGGTTGATCGTGGTTGTCGGTTTGCCCCCAAGATACGAGGATAGATATCCTGGCTGCTTGGTCTCGATCAGTTTGTTGATGTTGGCCTTCGCAGAATTGACCAGCTTCTCTAAGCGCTTGACTTTGGTGAACAGGTCGCGCGTTCGCGGATCTTTGTCGAGAGCGACGCTGTAGACCTTCGTCTTCTTGAGACCCGTCACCTTCGGCACGTATTTAGCCACGGGGTTCGAGAATATCTCGTGGTAGACGAACTGCTGAATGACGCGCGTCAGGCCCCGGAATGTTACCAGCTTGCCGAGCGAGCCCATCTGCCGATTCATCCACGCGTTGAAAGTCTTGCGCGCGAACAACTTGGACGTGCTGCTGTCCTTCTCCGCTGCCGTGATCTGCTGGAGGATCTTCAGCCGGAGTTCAGCGATGGAGGTGAAATCGTTGGCACCTCGGAACGTGGTCTCGCCGTAGTACGATCCGCCGATCGCTTCGAGAATGCGAACTATCCCACCAAGCAGCCCTTTGAGCTGCGGGAAGTTGACAGACCTATTGCTGAGGAGGGCGGCAATCGTGCCCGTTCCATGGCCCAGTGGTCCGGTGAAAAAGTTGGCGTTGGCGCCGATGAAGGCAGCGTGCTTTCGTCCACCGAGCAAGCTGCCTTTGAAGTTGTACTGGAATGTCGTGTCCCAGTAGTTGCTGAAGTCGACGCAGTTGAGCACGACCGAGCGAGAGCCCGTGTCCTTCGAGAAAGACAGACCCTGGACCTCCCCCATGAACAGCAGCTTGTACTGATCGTTCGCAACGTCAGCAAGCAGCTCGTTCCCAGGGATCTTTTTCTTGGAGCCTATGATCGCCCCGTAGTCGACCACGCCATCCACGAAATCGTAGAAGAACAGGTGGACGACTGTGCGTGGATGGATGTTCAAGATCTTGTCGGTAGCGATGACCTGGATAGATGCTACAGCAGGCGCGTTGGAGCCTATCTGCACCGAAGCGCCGATCACTGGAATCTCGATGCCTTCCAAGAACAGCCTGAGCTTGAGGTTGTGCCCTATCGCCATTATCCAAGTCCAAGCGGTATCTTCGGAATGGCGAAGCGTAAGATGGCCGACGCCACGATAGCACCACCAATCACCATCGCATGCGCGCGCTCGGTGAATCCGCCCGGATGCTGAATGGGATCGATCCCCACCGCCGCCAAGTCGAGTAGTGCTTGTTTCTCGAGGGTGTACTTGTTGTTGTACTCCGTGGCGAGCTCGGCTGCGATGACGGCGTCCTCATCCACGTTGACCGTGCCTGCCCACCCAACGACACCTGCTCCGACGTACTCGTCGACGTTGTCCCGGATCTTTGAGCGCAGCGGCAGTGTGCGCTGGGGATTGAAGTCGAACTCGTTGGGTTCGTTGGCGTACTGCGGCGGGCCAGCGAAGGTATCTGCGCCGGCCAGCCCACGAGGGAATCGCACCTTCCGCTGCTTGAAGTAGTGGTTGGCGATGCTGAGGAACGTCAGGTTGCTGGCGTGCAGGCCGAGCTGCAGCGCGTTGACGAGCAGCTTCGCTCCCGCGCCCAGCTTCTTCGCCAGCGGGGTGTTGAGGGGGTCCGACGCAAATGCGACCTGTCTGGCAAACTCCGAGTCCTCCGCGGCATCGCGCACAGCCTCCGTGCTGCTAACGAGCTCCGTCGCCGCGATGCCCTTCTTCTTGAGCTGCGCCTTGGCGTTGATCGTGTCCTTCTGCGTCAGCAGCGGCTGCAAGTTGACCGCATGCGTGATCGGGTAGGCGTCGTCGCCGACCTGGCTCAGATACATGTGGTTCGTCACGAACAACGTGAAGCTGAAGGGGATGTGGTACGGCATCTCCGCTTCGTCCCGCGCCTGGGCCTGGAGCATGTAGCCCTCGACAACGATGTCATCCCAGTGCAAGTAGATGCGGGCATTCTGCTCGACCAACTTTGTGCCGCGCAGGGTGTTCTCGTAGTTGTACCAGAACTCCGTCCGCCAGTTGAAGTCGAGGGTGTTCATCAGCAACCCGCTGATGTTGAGCAGCCGCGGCCGCTCGCCGAAGAAGAAGATGAACGTGTCGCCGAACGTCTCTAAGATCTGAGACTTCTCCTGCCGGCTCTCGTCAATACGCTGGATGATGAAGTTCGAGTAGTTGTAGGTCGCGGCGCCGCCCGACTTGGCCGACTTGTCCGAGACGCCCCCACCTGCCGAAGTCTTGCCCCCGGACCTTGGTTTGAGAGGCCCGCCGGCGTCGGTAAGGGGTATCTCGGTGCCATCAGCCCGAATCACCTTCATGATGCCGTAGGTATCTTCTTTGATTTCGATGCCGCGATAGGGCCGCCGTACTCCAGCGAACTCCCACTTTTTTGCATCGGCTAGTGCGCGCAGCTGGTCCGCGAAGGCGTCGGTCTGTATTTCTACGAAAGTGGCCAACAGGCTGCTCCTAGATTGAGATGTTCGTTTTGATCAGATGGTCTTTGATGGAGCGCCGTATGCGGTCTGCATCAAACGTGTCGCCCGTGCGGATTGACAGCGCCTGCGCGCGCGCCAAGCTCAAGTAGGGATCTTCCGGCACAAGGGAGTTGCGGAGGATGACCCGGACCAACCGGCCGCCGGCCAGCGGATAGACACGCTCTGCTTCTATTCTGCAATCGCTCATTTCCCCTCCGCCTTCTTGTCGCCCTTGCCTCCGCCGCCCTTCTTACCACCAATCACCGGCTTGCCGCCCATCTCCTTGTTGATCGACTCTAGGAGGGCCGTCTGCCTGGTGAGCTCGACGTGCATGCCCTCACGGCTGCCAAGCCGCCCGACAAGGTTACCGGCCCCGGCCCCAAGAATCGTGTCCTTCGGGTTGCCCATGGTACCAACAGCCCGCGCACCGACCGCGCGCCGGCCTAGCTCGAGCAGCTTCGACTGGTCCTTATTCTGGATGGCCGACAGGAACTCTTCCGTGCGCTTCTTCTCGGTGCCCTGGAGATTTCCAACAACACGCTTCCGGACCTCTTCCGCCTGGTCGCCACCTGCCTTCAACTTCTTCAGATCTTCGGTCTTCAGGCCACCTGTGCCGAAGCCCCCGAGGACGTAGTTCGCCAAGCCGATGCTCTTCGCGCTGCCAGCAGCAAGTCCTGCAACGCCGGCCTTCAGCTTTGCGCCACCAGCGATTGCCGCTCGGATTCCTTCGGCGCCCTGGATACCTTTCAGCGAGGCAAACGCTCGAAGTGCTTGCTTCGGGTCGGCCTCTGACGCCATCTGCGTGACCTTCTCGAGGTTGCGCGTCATCCCCTCGATGGTCTGCTCGCCGGGGTCGGTCATCATCTTGCGAACAGCATCGCCCAGGCCCTCCCCGCTCTTGGACTCCGTCATCTTGTTCAGGTTGGAGAGAATCATTTCCTGATTCTCTCCCATCGAAGATGACATTCGTCGCGCGCGCCGACCTATAGCCTCTTCCGCTGCAACACGCCCCTGCACTCCCGTCAACTTGCCCATCTGGCCGAGGATCTTATCGAGATTCTTTCGATCTGGGTTGTCGGGATTAGAGACCTTACTGAGGACTTCCTGCTGCTCCTTTGTCAACGAGGTGTTGCCAGACAGCGCTGCTAGCATGTCCCGACCCTTCTTCGCGTCTTCTGGCTTGCCCGTAGCCATGTAGGTCAGAGCCTCTTTGAACTGATTGCTGACCGCGTCCGAGCCGCTAAACAGCTTCATCAGCGACGCCTGCTGCCCCTCCTTCAGCTTGCCGGCCATCACCTTGCCCATGCCCATGCCGCCCGTGCTCGAAAGCCCCTTGTCCTCCATGGTTTGCTTCGCAGTGTAGTGCGTCAGACCAAACGCCAGCGAGCCCATCTTGTCAGCGATCTGCTTCTCTACGTCCTGGCCACCAACGATGCCGAATTCTCCGAGAGCTGCGGCAGTCTCACTCAGATTGACGCCCCCCGTCGTGTCCTTGAACGCCTTGCTCTGCGCGCCAATGAGTCGGAACGCTGCTTGGTTGATGTCCCCGCCTTTGACGAGGTCGCGCATGTTCTGCGTGCCCATCTTGCCGGAACGAATGTCCTGGACCATCCGACGTGCGCGTTGCATGCCCGAGGCCTCGGGCATCATACGCTTGATGTCAGCAGCCTGCCGAACGAACTGGCCCTCGTTGAAGTCGTCCCGCGTCTTCTGGATCGCCTGATTGGCAGCTTCGACCGTCTTGAACCCAACAGACTGTGCCGACTCCTTCGTGCGCTGCCCTTGCGCAAAATGCAGACCCTTCATGGCCTTTTCAACATCCTCAACAGCCATAGCCCGGAAAGCACCCGCGGCGGACTCAGTGCTGACGCCGGCGCGTAGCATGCCGCCGCCTTTGATTGCCTTCTCCCGATCCGCAGCAGTCTTGTAGGTGTACTCGCCCACACCCAGGTCCCGAAGCGCCCCCATCTGCTTCGTCTCCATCCGTCCCATGCCGAACATCGCACCGCCGGCGACGTTCATCCAGCCGCCCGTATTCCCTCCGGCCATGCTTGCCTGCAGATAGTTCTGGCTTGAGCTCTGCGCACGTCCGAGATCGTCGGTTATCTCGCCTAGCCCGCCACCTTTCGTGAACTGGTCGGCGCTGCCGGAGCGTCCGAATGTTCGCGCCAACGCAGAGGTGTCTCCAAGCATGTGCCGCTGAGCCGCCTTCATTGTCTGCCCCGTGAATCCACGATTGCGGAATCCACGTGGCGCACGGCCCCAGAACGCGTCCGTCTGCTTCTCCCACCAGTTGCCAGCTTTGCGTCCTACTCTAGCGCCTAATCCTTGGAGAGGCTCCTTGACCTTTTTGTCCCACCACGAGGACATCTTGCGCTTCGCGCCCTCGTAGCTGTGGTCCATTATCTCGCTGCGGTTGCGCTCCTGCTGATCGACCTGCTGTGCGTCCCGTGCTTCGTTCTCTTCCCGGATCCGTGCAGCGTTGCGTCCCATCGCAGCGAGCATGTCGGCGTTCTTATTCGACCCTCCGAAGGTTTGCTTGATGATCCGACGCGTAATGAACTTCGATCGGGCACTGGCCCCGTAGAGATGCTTGCCAACAAGCGCCTGAACAAAGCCCGACTGAGTCGCTATTCCGCCCTTCAAGAGCTCGCCGCGTAGCGTCTCTTCGTTCTGCACGAAGTTGAAGGCGCCCTCTTTGCCGATATTCTGCCGAGCTCCCTTGCCGATGTCGCCGATGCCCATCATGCCCATCTGCAGCATGCCCACCTTGCCGGAGTCGAGGCTCTTGAACCCCTTGCCGCCGAGAGACGCTAACAGCCAGCGAGCTCGGCGAGACGTGGCGAAGCGCGTTGCAGACGCCTGCATCTGGCCAGCCATCGTACCAATGGCCTCCGTGCCCGTCTGGCCGCCCGTTGCTTCAGATAGTTGACGCTCGTTGATGACCCCACTGCGAAGCGCGCCGCCGACCGTCGACAACGACGCCGCCATGCCCTGACTGCCGGTATGGCCCTGAGCGCCGACCTGACGTGCCATAGCAGCGCCCTGGCCCATCATCTGCTGCGTCTGGGCCACAGACATCCCAGAGGCCCCTGCGGCCGCTTTGGTAGTCTGAGCGTGCCGCTGGATGTCCTGGGGCGTCCAGAAGCCCTGCTGCCGCGCCTGCTGGAAGAAGGGCATCGCTCCCTCCAGCGTCGTGTTCATGACCTTGGCTACCTCTTTCAGGGCGCCGACCGTCTCCTTAAACCGGCGCTTGAACTCCTTGACGTCCTGAACCGCTTTGAAAACGCCCTGTTGGGTACCCTGCTTCATGATGCGGAGCATCTCCTGGGGACCGGACATCATGTCCTTGTTCCCCATTTCCCGCATCATATCCCCCATCTGCCCACCCTCGTCGCGGCTGAATCCGAAGCCGGTCGAGGAGGCCTGGTTGACGTGGCTGAAGTTTTTCTGCATGAAGCCGGAGACTTGATTGTTGTACTGCGCGCCCTGCACCATCTGTCCAACGCCGTACTTCGCGGCCTGAGCCAACGCGAGGACTGGCATGGCGCGCGCGGCCGCGCCGCCGATACCAGAGAGGCCCGCTCGAGCCAAGCCGCCAATGCCTCCGGAGGCAGCTTGACTGAAGCCCGCCCCGATGTTCGACATCCCCGCCTTGCTGAGAAGCCCGGCGCCGCCGGTATTGATACCGCTGGACGCGCCAAAGCCCCGTATCGCCGCCATCGTCGGATCAAGCCGACTGAGGCCCGGCATGAACATCGCCGCCGAGGCCGCCATCGGGAGCGCTTTGTTCCCGGCCCAGCTCATGGCCCCCGCACCCGAGCCTGAGCCCCCCGACAGCGGGTGTTGCGCAGCTGGCATGCCGGCGCCCTGCATCGGGTTCGAATACGTGGGCGGTGGGCCGCCATACCCAGGGGAGATCTGCGTGGCGTAACTGGCGAAGTTCCCAAACATCGCCTGCTGTCCGCCAATCATACCGGACATCTGATGGCTGGTTACGGGCATGCGATCTCCAGGAGCGTGTGTACGTACGTCAGGCTATCACCGGCCCCCGCAAAACTCAATCAGACCGTGGGATAAGACAGGTAGCATCCTCATTGCGAAGATGTCAGGGAGATGTGCCTCGTGGTCGTCCGCCGAAAGGTGAGACCAGGGCCCGAGGGAGCGCTCGCGGATCCCGCTTTAACCCCCCGACTTGTCCTTCCGAATGGGGCTAGCCTTCACGAGCTGCTTGGCTATCTCAGCAAACCTCGTGCGTACAATCTCCTCGCAACCCGTGCAGAGGTCCTCGAACTTTACCTCCCGCTCCTTGTACGCCCCGTGAAAGGCGGGGCGCCGCTCCGAGTCCGGCTTCTTGTCCTCTTCGCGGATGGGACGGTGCTCGACCCTGGTGCAGCGGTCACAGGTGATCTGGGTGACCTTTGCTCTACCCATCGGACCGTCCTCCATCCGTGGAATCCACGTCGTCTTCCTCATGAAGCAGCTTCCACGCCAGATAGGTTTTGAGGATCGAACGCTCTAGGCGTGCCAGCGGCTGATTGCCCTGGGAGCGGAACCACCGATCGAAGGCCTCGAGCTCGACGTCCATCGCCGCGGCGAGCTCCCCGGGAGGCACAGCGTCGGGTTTCAGATCGTGGCTGAGTCCGAGGTTGATCGCTACCTTTATGTGTCGAGGCATGCAGGCATGGTATCATGCTGTACCCATGGGTCAAGATAGCAAACGCCCAGAAATTGTTATAAGAAGTCCGAATACCCCACCCAAAGTAACCCACAACGTGGAGGATCAAATGCGTGAGTTTCGCCAGCAGCATGGCCGAACCGATGAGCGCTACTGGCAGGTCTGGTTTCAGGACGCGGAAGAGACAGCGCCTGTCGCCGAGACCGTAGCCTATGCCTGGGGCGCTATCACAAAAGGCAAACACAAAGAGCATGGGCGGTCCAGCGACCGGCCCGGGCCGAAAGGAAAGGAGGACACGAAAGCCTGGATATCGGCAGCAGACAATGCGGTCTTCCACCATGACCGCATGATCAGAAAGAAGCTCGAGGAGGGCTACAACGAAGTAGGGCTGGACGGCCACCCACTGCTGGGCGGTTCGGCCGACGAGATCGACCACAGCCTGCCGCTGCCGAAGAACCTCTGCTTCAGCAAGCCGAAGAACGGCGTGAGTGCCGGATTCATCGCCAAGCTCGAGAAGGCCGCCGACATCATCTGGACACGCAAAGTCAACGGAATGATGGTCATCGCCCACATCGACGCCGCCGGTACAGCGCACGCCTACAGCCGGCGGATGGACAGTCTGTCGACGCACTTCCCCCACCTCGTGCGGGCACTCGGCCCAAACGGCATGTGCTTCCCTCCCTGCTCGGTATTGCTCTTCGAGGCGTTCTGGGGCGATGGAAACACCCAGCCAGAGTTCCAACAGGTCCAGAGTGTGATGCGTTCCAAGGTCGACCGCGCGCTCGACATCCAGTCCGAAGAGGGCTTCCTCAAGTTCTACCTCCTGCGCGTCCCAGTCTGGAAGGGAGACTTCCTCGAGCAGACCCGGACCTGCGAAGAGATGGTCTATACGATCGAGAACTTCTTCGCCGATCGGTTCATCGAGTACCGAGAAGATAACGATCCAGAGCAGTTCCTCTACACGCTCGAAGTCTTCGAGGGCCCAGAATCCGAGGCGCGCGCTCTCGCCGAGGAGAACGGCTACGAAGGCTGGGTAGGATATCAACGCTCCGGCGTCATGGGGCACTACAGCTTCAGCTTCCACGGTAAGCCTGACCGACCGTCGTGTGCCTTCAAGATGAAGGTCGAGGAAGAGGACGACTTCATCTGCCGCTGGGATCCCGACAACTCTGTCGGCGCGTGGGGCACGGGCAAGAACAAAACGCGCGTCGGCACGCTGGCACTCTACCAGCATGGACCGAACGGTGTGGGCGAGGTCTACGTGTGTGAGGTGGGGTCGGGGCTGACCGACTCGATGCGCGACCAGCTCACCGACAAGGAGCAGTACCCACTGGTTGCCGAGATCAGGTTTCAGGCGCGGTCGTACAAGCAGGATGGTGCCAAGAGCAACGCGCTAACGCACCCTCGGGTGATCCGCTTTCGTACAGACAAGGACCCGGAAGAGTGCGTCAACGAGCAGCTTACATCGCCTGCGTGATGAACCCATGACCGCAACGAGCGCACTGGAAGTGGGTCGGATCTTCCTTGGCTACCGCGTAGCCGAGCGAACACTTGGGGCAGCGTATCTTCCGAAAGGTGGCCGGATGTCCGGTCTTCGTGACGAGGATACGCTGCCGATGCTTCTTCAGTCCCTTGGTGCCCTTTACAACTGCCACGATTATTCTCCTCCGAAGATCGCAGCACCTTCAGGGTACCCGTCTTCTATGGGGGGAGCCGCTTGTGGCTCCTCCTCTTTTGCCGGTGAACCGAACTCGAGGCCCGTGTCCCCGTGCTTGGCTTCATCTTCGTCGATCACTCGCTGAGCTTCAGCGATGACCTCCTTGTCGTAGGGCTCGCCCCGGGCCATCTTCCCAGACTCCTCTGCAACCCGTCGGGTCTGCTCGAGCAGCTCAGCTGCAGCTGCGGCGACCTCATCCTGGTCGTTCTCCTCAGGCTTGGTCACGACGGGCTCAGCAGGCTTTGCTGCAGCTTTCGCCGCCTCCGCGTCGGCTACCGCCTTGGCCGCAGCTTCCTGCTCCGCAATGACCTTGAGATCTTCCTCCACGAGTTCGTGATAGTAGATCCAGTTGATGCGGCGCACAACCTTGATCGAACCGTCATCATCCGTGTACTCGATGTCCTTGAGCGTGGTAACCAGCTCGTCCTGGAAGTCCCCGCGATTTTCCTCGGGGACAAACTGGTTGACCAAGAGCTGCATCGCCTTGGACACGAAAGTCAGGTCCACCGCAAAGGCATTGAGCACCTTCTGGTGCGCGCGCAGGTTGAACTCGGCCGCCCGGTTCCCGTCACGGAGCTCGCCGTCGTTCTGCCACAGCTGCTGAACACTCTGGCTAGTCTGTTGCTGCAGAACCTGTAGATGGTTCTGCAGCGTCATCTGCACGCCCAGCAGCTCTCCTCGGGTTACGCGCGCCTGCATCTTTGCTGCGGGGGCGTTTTTTGCTTTGGCTTTTGCCGCTGCTTTTTCGGAGTCGCGCTGGATTTTTACTTCCTTTTGCTTTACCGCTCGCTTGCTTCTTCGCTTTTCCGGAGTCGTCATCTTCGGCCACCTTTTTCTGATCGATACGATCTATCTCAGCATGCATTTTGTCAACGTGCTCTTGGACCTGCCCGCGGATCTCCTCCACGATTTCCTGGGGCACGGTCATTCCATCACCCTCTGAGGTAATGCCCAGCTTGGCCTTCGTCGCGTCTGTGTCAATGAATTTGGCAAGGTGCTCGTGTATCTCCCGCCACGCAGCTAGGCTGTGCAGACGGTGATTTCGAGCAACCAATTGATCACGGAAAGTAGAGTCAGTCATGTCAGCTCCCACTTGCCTTTAGGTACTTGATCGCCTTGCGCAAAACCTTCGGGCTGTCTTTGAAGTTGCCAAGACCGAGATTGCACTGGCTGCACAGCAGACCTCGGACATCCCCCGTGTCATGGTCATGATCAATGGCGAGGCGCTTCCTACCAGTGCCTCCGCAGATGGCGCACATTCCATCTTGCGCATCCAACAGCGCCGTAAATTCGTCATCGCTAAGTCCATGCTTCTCGAGTCTCCCAGCGTGGTATCGAGCCAAGCTCTTTGCCAACAAGTGCTCACGGTTCTGCATGTAGTACTTGTGACTTTGTGCGTTTACCTGCGCCCGATGCTCCTTTTCGTACTTCTTTCTGTGAGGCCTCCCTACAGCATTTCTACACGACTTGCAGTACTCGTCGAGCCCATCAGGCCTCGAACGGTTCTTGTAGAATTCCGTACCATCGTAGCCGCACCTTGAGCACGTCTTCTTCATGCTCCCCTTGTACCCTGAAAATTTTCAGGGTACAAGTAAATCCGAGTCAGTCATCGGTATAAGGCCTATGTCTTCTGCGTGGAGTAACGAACTCGCCGCGCCGCCTGGCTCAGGGAATCCCCGCTGTCGGAGATGCCGGGTTGAAATCCCGCCGCAGAGTCACGCGATGGTGGTCGGGGACAGTATTCGCCGACCGGGTCGCGTTTTTTACGCCGTGATGAATGCCAAGATCCTCTTGTGCAGGTCCGCTCCATTGCTCGTGTCCTTGATGATGTTTGCCAGAGGGTAGATGTGCAGCGCACGATTGGAGCGCGCCTTGTTCACCGCCTCACCGCCTCTTTTTTTCGCTATCTCCATCTCCGTCTGATACCGGATGTCTGTCGGGTGGTACTTGACGTAGATGTCTGCTCGGTTTTCGAGACGCATGAAGCACCGCAAAATGACCGTGGCCCAGTCCTGCGGCGTCAGCCTGAAGAGGAGCTCTCCAATCAGCTTGCTCTCGTTCCACATCATCTCACAGGAGCGGCACATGACCGACGGGCCCAGGCGCTCCTTGGGGTAGATGACGCCCGAACAGTCATCGCGCGGGCACAGGTAGAGCTTCTCGTCAGCGCCGCCGTTCAGCTTGGAGCCGCTGAGATAGAGCGACATCGCTCCGGGGAAGGGCTTCCAGGTAGACCGTTCCTTGCCGAACTGGAGCTCCACCTTGTACTGCGCATCGATGCGCTTGGAGAAGAACGCATCCAGCGCCGCCATCTTCTCTTTGACGGCGTGCTGTTCCTCCGCACTCATCGGAGCGCGCGAGATGCCCTTTTCCTGATCTGTCTCGATGCGCTTGCGTAGCGCTTCGCTCTCTTCTGGTCCGTGGAATCCACTCATGGTTAGTCCTGACCTGGTGTCCGAATGCCGTACGCCCCTTTGTGGCTCGGCCCACCCTGCGACGGCCCTGGCTGCCGAGGGTCGAATACTATCCTAGACGTCCGCCGCGGGCTGGCTCCCATAAGGGGGAACTCCTCGACGGGCCCAGCGTGGCCGCGCGGAGCCATCTTGACGACTATGCTGGCTCCTTCAATGATGAGACGCGCAACCTCGCGGGCGACGGCCTCATCCGAACCCTCCTCGGTCGGCTGGATGATGACGTTCCAGCCGAACACAAGGCGGCCTCCGCGCAGAAAGTACTGCTGGCAGATGTGGTCGGTCCACCCGTTCTGGCGCGTGAGGATGTACTCCACGATATCGCACCAGATGCGCTTCTTGTGCACACGGCAAAGGAACGCGATGCGCCCTGCGGCACTATTATCGCGTACCACCTCTGCCACACCCGTCGCATCAATTGCCTGCGCGACATGGGCAGCAGGGTCGAAGCTATCGTTGCTAGACATCATCACCCTCATCTAGGTTGGGGATCACTCCCGCATCGATGCGCTGGAGGACATCCCGCAGCTCTGCGACCACACGCTCTATTGCGTGGATTGCCATCTCGAGAGAACCCATCACGGCAGAAGTGCCGGACCACTCGACCAGCTTCATTAGCCGGCCCTCGTCCTTGACCTCCTGCACCCGTCTGTGGACCCGGTTGTAGGCGCCGGTGAACGCCCCCAAGTCCTGCTCATGCTCTCGCAGCTCGAGAACTACGTGCTCTCGGTGAAGCCCTGGATTTCCGCGCCTGCAGCTTCCTCCCGCAGGAAACGCAACAACGCTACCTCCCTGCACAGGCCCGTGTTCGCGTGTTCCACCGCCTCTGCCAGCTTCGACGCCGCCATCCGCGGATCCAGTCCCATCTGCTCCACTACCTTCACTTGGAGCTCTAGCACTCGACAGTAGGCGTTGATCGCCCGTGCCGTTCGCGTCTCCATCATTTCGTTCGAATTCATCCACAATACCTCCCAATCGATCAGCGAATGCCTCGGGGGTCAGCGCCTCGATTTTCTTAGGGTCAATCCAGGGTAAGTTTGCCGGATCAGCGTACTCCAAGGGCCGCCCACTCGACAATAGAACCTCACCCCTTCTCGCTGCCTTCTCGAGTCCGACCTCCGATGCCCAGCGCTGCAGCGCCAGCGCGATCCCTTTTACGGCGATCGATCTCGGCCAGCGCCAGTTCGACAGGGTTAGATTCTTGCCGATCTTCTCCTCTATCTCCTCCAGTGACGGTATCGGGTTCCCCGTCACTGGACAGCGAAGGGTGGGTGCCGGAGTATTTGAGGTGCTTGCACGGAATTCCTCCGGCGATCTCCGGCATCCCAGGAGCTCCCGGCTCTCCCTGATGGCGCGGGAGACAACAGCAGGCGGCCTGGCACTCGGGATCACAGTCACCTTGACGCTGTCCTTCGGCGTCAAAGGTGTAGCTGCATCCTTCAGGGACATACGAATCCCGTTCGGGGTACCGCTTGCACTTTTCGGGGCGTCGCTCATAGATCCCACAACTCAGATAGCCCACGGCTGCTCCCTACTGGACCGCCTTCAGCTTCGCTTTCTCACCGGCCTCACGCTTCTCGGCGAAGAACTTACGAACCTGATCGACGGTGGTCTCGAACTGGATGTTGAGCCCGCCGTAGCCGCCGTGGACCTCGATGCTGTGGTCCTTGCCGCCGTCTTCGGTATCGAACTCAAATACGTCCACAGAAAACAACTTCTTCTTGTTCTTCGGCACTGGTTCCTCCTCCACGAGGCGAAGAGGCCTGCCGCACCTGCTGCAGACCAGCTTCCTCTTGTATTCCCCAATCCCAGGTCTCAGCTCCAGGCTGGGGGTTGAATGACTACACTCGGCGCATCTTGGCATGATCTGGTACCTCCTGAACCCGGCACACATACCAGGTCAGCTTGTCCTCTTCGTAGCTGGGCAGCACTTCCACCACCTCGAATTCTGCCCCGTCCTTCCACCAGATTCGCGTGCCAGGACGCGCTACGATCTCCGTCGGCTGGCCCACGTAGGGGATGAGGAAGTTGCCAAGACGGTCTCGCGCAACCTGGACGTCGTACCGGGTGCGCTCTGGTCGCGTATCGGCGTACGCGATCGTCATCACAGCGTCCTCGAACACCACGTCCGCGTCCAATACGGTCTCTTTGATCTCAGGGATGTCCTGCTCGTCTTCAAGCAGGACAGCGATGTCCCGGACAAACTCGAGCATCTTCTCCTGGTCAGCGTCCGACACATCAGCTTCGCGCGCGCCATCCGGCACGAGCTGCCAGTGCTTCATTAGCTCGAGCGTGTGCCGCGGCACCAGCCCAGCTTCAACTACTTTTTTCGTCAGCGGCTTCATCGATCACCTCAAAAGTGCTGCCCTTCAGGGCATGTCCAACTTCGGCAATCGTCGCGCTTCGCGTACGTCCGCCGCACAGGATGAATGTTTCAGACGGGAGCAGCTTGTCCCGCTCGATGCGAGCTCCAAGAAACTGGTCCACGGCCTCGTGCATATCGCTCGGGAGCCCCAACCACTTCCAGAACTCCGTACTCTCCCCCACGATGACGTGTGTCACTACCCAGCGACGACTCGCCATGTGTAGAAACATCCAGAACAGCTTCTCGATCGGCCGAGCATTCCGAACCTCCGGCGCTGCTGACCACTCCTCCATCGAGATGTTGCGCACAACCTGGAGAGGCGTGAGCTCCGCGAAGCTCTGCGTGCTCTCGCGCGGCAGCGCCTCCTCGCCGTCCCGGACGAACCGCTGGTAGGTGATCGGCTCCCCGTTCTTGATGGTGATTGCTTGTACCTCACCAAGCAGCATGATCTGTCGGATAGCGTCGGTGATGCCGTCGATGTCGCCCGGCAGCGTTGCCTGCACCGTTATCAGCTTCCCAGCCGCTTCTTGTCCACCGATGCCTGCCATCAGATCTGCCTCACTGAATCGAGCCGTTGTTCCTCTTCCTCCTTCTCGCGGAGGAAGATGAAGTAGTTCTTGACCAAGTCCGTGACCGTCGTGCCCTTCTCGCGCGCGTAATCCTTCACCCAGAGCTTGAGGTCCGTATCGATCTTCATGTCGATGCGTGCCTTAGTGGTTACGCCGTCTTTAGACATGAGCCTTCTCGTCCTCCATGAAGGTGCGCGCCATACGGAAAGGCTCTGCCTGCTCCTTGACCTTCTCGACCGACTTGATCGGCCGCGTGCTCCACTGCCAATTCTCCAAGAACGTGTCCTCGTTGGTCTGGAAGCGCATGACCTGAAACCTGAACTCCTTCTCGACATAGGCGCCGTCGCGCTCCATGTAGAAGTAGGCCGGGCCTGTGAATGCGCGCACGTACTGCTTCAGTGCCCGTTCGAACCATTCCTCGTTCCAGCTGTCTCGGTAACGGACCCAGATCCGGTAAAGCGACATGGTGTAGCCGCGGAGCTCGGCGTCCCGACGCCAGCGCGACTTGAGCGGCCACGGCGACAGGAAGAGCGCGGCGCCCAACCAAAGCAGCGAAAAAAGACCTCCTCCGATAACGCTTCCACCGATGCACGCAGCTCCTCCGAGGCCGGCGAGGATGAAGAATGCCACCCGGGCGGCGGTAGAGGGTACTGCCCCAGCGTATCCATCAGACGGATCGCCCTTGCCCGCAGAGAGCGCCAAGACAAGGAGGCCGAGATGGAAAAGGACAAGTAGAGATCCGAAGCCCGCCCAACCGAGCGGCCCAGCAAGAAACACAGCCGCGAGGATGAATGGCGCTGCGAAGAGCTGCGGGAAGGCGTAGCCGATGGAGAATTTGGGCCCCTGCTTCCACCGGTCCCACTTATGGACGTTCTCGTGGTACTCGGTGGCCAGCATGCTCTCTTCATCGGCCTTCTTCCTCCCCGGGAAGTAAGTGTCCGGGTACCTCGTCGTGGTGTACTGATCGAGATACGTCGGGTTGAATGGGCGCAGATAGAACGCAATCAGCTTGGAGCTGAAGTGGTCCTGCTTGAAGCGGTAGTTGGCCTTGCCGTACTTCGCCCGCTCAACAGCGAAAAAGCGATCTAGTGCGGTCTCGCTCATGACACCAACTTGAATTGCTTGAGCCGCGCCATGATCGCCTTCTGCGTCACATTGCCCGGGATCTTGTCATTATCCAGGTGCTTCTGGCTGCGCTGGAACTGGTAGACAGCCAGCGCCGTGTCGTTGTCCAGCACCTCACTCGAGGTCGCCGGCACCTTGTACTGCAGCATCGCCAAGCCGCGGCGGACCGCTCCGAGCTCCTCACGCCACTTGCCGCCCTGCACCAGCATCTGCAGGTCCGCCCCGGGAGGCTCCTCGACCACGACCAGGTCCTCGTTCCAGTCGACGTTGTCGAAGCGGTCGTCCTGGCGCTTGGCCAGCTCGAGCAGGAACTCCTGGTCTTCCGCCTCGTCGTAGTCGTCCATGTACTGCGGATCAGCCTTGAACTGGTGGAGCCACTGAAGGTCCGCGATAGCCTGCTGCTCGAACACCGCCGTGCGGACGTTGTCGAGCGGGTAGAGCCGGCCGGTATCCCACTTGGTGCCGGTGACGGCCGAGTGCGGGAGGAACCAGCGTGCGTCCATGTTGCCCTCGTAGAGGCACTGCAACATCTGGCAAACGATGATGTTGGCGCAGACTTGCCCGTGGGTGTAGGGCTCCCACCAGGTGCCGTCAACGTTCTGAGGCATCTTGCCAAGCTTCTCGTGGGGGAACTTGGCCTTCCATCCGTTGGCCCACCAGCGCCAGTCCATATTCTCACCACGGAGAGGGCCGGCGTTGCGGTTCTCGATGCCGAACAACCGACGGTTGACCCAGCCGGCATGCCAGCAGGGAATGATGCCGTCGGACAGCAGGATGGTCACGACCGTCAGCATCTTCAGCGGTGGGTACTTGTCGTAGATCGCCTGGACAGCGGGGATCATACGGTCGAGAATCATCATCTGGCAGCTCACCTGATTGCCGTGGCCACCTTGGTTCAGCCAGCTGATCGACCCCTTCCATGTGACGCCGGCGGTGAAGTGCTCAATTACCCCCACTGGGTAGCCGTCAGTCCACTCCTTGTACCGCTTGCCGCCCTGGTCGAGTGGGAGCCCGTAGTGCTTCAAGATCTCCACCGATGCCGCGCGGAGGGCCTTGAAGAACTCGTCTGCCTGCTTCTTGCTGAACAACATGGTCTATCCCGTTTTCTGCTGCAGCACGGCCTCGCCGGCCTGCTCCACATGTTTGATGGCCTGCAGATACGGCAACAGGCCAGTAATCGCCGGGAACCTCTCCGACAGCCAGACAAGCGTGAGGTCGCTAAGCTCATCGAGCTCGTCGTCCGAGAAGAGGATTCCCTTCGGATAGGCCTTCTCCCAGAACTCACCGAGCTGCTTGAGGACAGCGTAGTTCTGCCCGATGAATGTCGGGAGGAACATCCAGTTCAGCTCAATGGCCCCATCTTTCGATACTTGTACGGCTCTCATCCGAACCTCGGCGGGTTCTTCCGGTCGTAGGCCAGAAGGATGTCGTTGGGTTTGATCAGCATCTGGCCCTTTTCCAAGTGCCACTGTGCTAACTGCTTCTGCGACTCGGTCATCCCGATGAACTTGATGAACGCTATGCCCTCCCCCGGCTCGACGCCGACAGAAACACGGACAGGCGCCACGCCCTTCTTGCGGGGCTTAGTCCACACACCCGGCCCGACAGCTACGACCACTGCCGTGCCGATGATGCTGTCATGTGAACCTTCCGGCTTGACGAGGCCGCCAGAGGTCGTCCTGCTCTCCTCATCGATCTGGATGAGGATGCTGTCGTTGATGGGTCGCGGACTCATTTATCGGCCCATCGGGTCGCCGGTCGGGAGCGCCGTGACCTTCTCGGTTGGCATGGGAGCATCCTGGAAAGCCGGGTCGAACCGCGGCGCCTCGCGCTCGAGGTGGTCCTGGAGCCAGGGTGCTGCCTTCCGCATTCCCTCTTCCGTGCCCTTGGAGAAGAGGAAGTAGAACTGCTTGGTGCCGCGGATGCGGAACACCAAACGAGTCTCTTCCTTGTCCTCACCATCGACGTAGTTGACGGTGAAGGTCTCGATCGGTGCTATGTTCTTCAGCACCTTCAGACCGCCGGTGGCCCCTGCCATGTCGACATCCAATCTGCTTCTTCCGTGACCCATCTTAGTTCTCCTGTTTATGTAGCGTCGGCGTTGCCGGTCTGACGCGTACGGTGATCTCGTATGGGGCAAACATCTCCAGCGCCGCTGGCAAGTTGTCCCGGATTGTGTTCCTCATCTTCTCGTCCAGCTCGAAAGCTTTTGGGTTGTTCTGCGCTGTCTGCTTCAGGTACCCCGCAGCCTGCGGGCGGATGAGCGTCACCTGAGCGTCCGGATATGTCTGGAGATAGCCGTGCAGTATCTTGATGACTTGATCCATCGTCGCTGCCTGGAACGACTGCGACGCGAGTTCCTTCTCGTTGAGAGAGCTCTTCGGAACCTTCCGCGTGCTGCACTCGGTCACCGAAATGGAGCCCTTGTGTACTGTCGTCTTCGGCTGCCGCGTGTACGTCACTGCGATCATCACCCACTGCATGTCGACTCCTCGTAACCTTGAACACTGTGGCGCCGCTGGACGACGCGGCGAGGTGCAGGGTGGTTCCATTGTCGAGCGTAAGGCTCTCGATAATGGTCCTGCCGGTTCGGCTCCTCTTCAGGGAAGTGGCAGAGATACTCGTGCTCAAAAGCAAGGCACTCACGACCTCTGGAGAGCACCCAAGCTCCTCCGGGAGCCCGAACCCACAGAGAGCTCGGAAGTACTCTTTTACCTCCAGCTCGTAGAAGGCGATCAGCCCTTTCCGGATCGCCACTTTGGTTCTGGACATTTCCTCTGGGCCAAAGAGCTCCATCTGCCCCGGACAGCCCGGCGCCACGCACGGCCGCCCGCTCTTCCACTGCGGGTGCTGGAAAAGGAGCTGACGCATCTCTTCCAGATCGCCGTGCACTCCCACTACGGTTGCACAGCTGTCGCACCCGAAGTGCTTCATATTTGGGTGCCGTCGTCATCGTCCTCAGCGAACTTCCCCAAATGTCCCACGCTTGTTTGCGGAGCTTTTGTCTGCGCTGCAACAGGATACCCAGCAGAGTCCGAGGGCACGGTCTTCGCCCTGGGCGGAACCAAAAAGCCATCCGCGTCCACATTTGGCCGTCGCTGCGGCCGCGCGACAGGAGCCTGCGGCCGCTCGACGGGGACGGGCCCGGCCTGCCCCAGGCCGCCGCCACGCTGCTGTAGTGGGGCCACCACACGCTCCTCGGCGACTGTCCCCATGACCGGAACGCGCTCATGGAGATCTTCGCCAGGGTCATAGTCTCCGCCAAACTCGACACCCTCATCCGGGTCGTCGTACTGACCGTGGACGCCTCCTGGGACGGCGTAGTCTGTGTCCTCGTACTTCTGTCCGTTCGAGCCTGGCCGCGCGGTTTCCGTCTCCACGCCCGAGACGAGCTCGATGAGCTGCTGCACCGTGCGCTCGTCCGTAGTGACGGTGGCGCGCCTGCCATCCAGCAGCTGCACTGTGAATTGGTGAGCGAACTGTCCACCGGCCTCCAGGTCAACGACCTGTCCAAAATTGACGATCAGCATCACTTAACCTCCGGCGGGCCAGGGATTTCCTGGACCTTCGCAGTGACAGCGCGTGCCTTGTCTTCCTTATGCCGATCTCTGGTCGCGCCGGCCAGCACCTGCATACCAATACCGAAGACGCGCAACGTGTTCAGCGCAAGACACGGCGTCTTTCGGTCATCCTCGATGCACCCCTCGTCGTACGCCACGCAGTCCGGACCGCACTGCCTCTCCCCGTTGCCGGGCATCCAGCAATACAACTCGTCGCCCAACTCAGCGTGCTCGTCCGGACGCTCGATGAAAGGGTTTTCGTCAGTTCCCGGATCCGCCACTTTGGGACTCCTTCTGGATCTTCTCGACTTCTTCCAGTGTCGCTTTGTGCGCGCCCAACGTGGCCGCACGAATCATCCGTGTGAGGTTCTTCGTGTCCTTCATGCCCACCATGCCCGATTGGACCATTGCCACACCAATCGGCTGCGCAGCGATCTGGGCCAGGAGAGCCTGGTACGTCGCAGCAACCTCGAGTGCGATGGCGTGCGCCGCGTCCTGCGACAGGCTCTCCAGCTCGGGCACCTGCGCGTGCATCAGGTCCTTCATCGTTCCGGACCATCCGCAGGCGTGACAGTTTGCCGGTCCGGCGGGCAGGATGACGCCGCCTGGGCCGCTCATCTCGACCTTCGCCGAACCGCACTCTGGGCAGAGGTCAGCTTTCATCGTCTCTTTCTCCCCATCCGCCGCACGACCGTACGTTTTTCAGCCACCTCGGCCTGGCGGCGCTTCAATCGACTCTTGCCCTTCGAGAGCCCTTGCAGAGGTGTGACCTTCAACGGACCGCGAGCAGCTTCCCTCTTCAGGTAAGTGATTGCTGCGTCGTCTGCACCGCGGCGCTGTCCCCGCTGGAAGGGGAATATCTCCTCGGTGTAGTCTTTCCACGCTTCCTGCATACTCTTGCCCGCTTGTTCTCCAGCCTCTGGCGCTGCAGCTAAAATCGACTGAATGATCACACGTGTCTCATTCATCCGAATATCTTGTCTCATGCGCCAAACAATGAGCATCAACGACTCCATAGGGGTGCCTGGCGTCGGGGGTCCGGTCAGGGTCTCATAAATGAGATTGGCCCGGGCCCACCCCACCGGAGTCTCTAGGAATTTTTTAGGGCCTCCGTTTGTCCAACAAAGAGGTCCCGCACACGGTCGTCGAACCAGACGTACTGACAGCCCAGATCAGCGAGCATCTGCAACGGGAACTGGCACACCTTCTCGAACTTGATAAGGAACAGCGTTTCGTCGACCTGCTTCTTCGCATCGAGGTGCGGTGGCAGCTCGGCGTTGTTGATGGCCACGAGCGCGAGCGTCAGCTGCATGAGCGTGTACTTGTCCATCAAGTAGCGATCGCCACCTGACTCGTCCGCCATCATGCGCTTGACTACCAAGTCCTCACCGCCACTGACCGAACGGTACTCCGGCTCAAACTTGCCGGGCACGACTGGGATGGTCTGCCGAATCTCGCCATGGATGATCACGTCAGTGATGTCCAGCTTCGTCAGCCGACTTTCAATCTCTTTTCTACGCGTGGGATTGCTGAGCTTCGTCCACATCTCGTCGTTGCCGAGCATCTCGCGCAGCTCGTCCTGCATCTCCTTTTCGTCATGCTCGAATCCCAGCTCCAACGTGTTCGGCTTCTTCTTAGGAGGCTCAGTGTCCGTCCGTTGCTGCACCTCAGCCTGAGTCTGGAACTCCGCCAGGGCCGACATACTTGCCTTGGTCTCATCGCTTATGTGCGGCTTGTATCCATCACCTTGATTCGGGTCTTGAGTCACTGGTGCCCTCTTATGCTGCGGCGGCTTTTGCAGCTGTGGCTGATTGCCCGCAATCATCGAGCCCATGCCCTGGATGAAGCGAGGGTCTTGTTGTGCCTCGGGAGGCAACGCAGCAAATGGGCCTCCGCCGTACACCGGCTGCTCCGGCTGCTGGCCTGGCTGCTGCTGGCCTGGTGGGCGCTGCTGGCCTGGTAGGCGCTGCTGAGCCTGCTGCATGGCAAGCTGTGGGTTGTACGCCGGGCTGAGAGGGCTGGAGGGGTCTCTGAGGGCCTCAGCCTGCTGATGCATCGTCCCGGCGCCTGGGATGGGCTCAGCGTTCAACGGAGGGATCTGAACCCCCGGAGCGCCTCCATGAGGCCGCCCCTTGGCCTTCCGAGCCGCCATCTGGGCCTGGTAGTCTCGTTGCGCCTCGGTCATGTCCTTGCGAGACGTGCGTTCGCGGAGCACCTCCTCAGGCGGAGTGTTGAACTGAACCTGCCCTTTTTTCGGATCGTCCGCCATTAGTATACCTTTGGCCACTTTGTGCGTGGTTGACGCCGTGGGTCTCTGCGAGCATCGCCCTCGACAAAGAATGCCTGCAAGAGCTCTTGGACCATCTTGCGAAACTTCGGCTGGTCGATGTAGACGCCCAGGCCGCGGTCGAGAAGCAGTTGGTGGAACTCATCTACGCGGTACTTCAGCCCGCGTAGGTTCCAAATCTCTTCAAGCTGCTCAGCCGTCAAGAACTGCTTGGGCGGCGGGAGTAGCGCTTCTGCGTCGGTTGTGTTCTGTGTCATGGCTAAAGAAAAGGCCGATCAGCGACCTTTCCCTTGTATCCGTACACACGATGTCTGTACGTGTCAAGCCCTTTAACGGAGCTCGTCACGCTCTGTGTTGTAAATCTGTAGGAATTTCTCGTAGATACGTGGCTGGAGAGGAAGTAGCTCGAGACGGCTCACAGGAGTCTCGAACGCGGCTAAGAGCACAGCGCTGATGCTAGGCGTGCCCTTCATCACTTCGCTGCGGCCGTGGATGTACCGCAGCCCATCTACGCTCTGCGGTTCCTCACCGCTAAACTTGATGAGCATCGAGCACTCGTCAAGAAACTGCACCAGCGCCGTGCCAGCAAGATGCTCGAACAGCACCGGTGGTGCCATCTCGATCCGCTGAAAATAGTACAGCTTCGCCGGGGGCGCGTCGAAGGGGAACGTCATGATGTCGGACGCATCGGCTATCTTGCGTCCACCTTTCCAGATCGATATATCAGCCACTGTATTCCTCCTAGAAGTCGAGCGCCTCTCCGGACTCACGGCGCGCACGAGAAGATCGTCAGACGTCATTCCTTTCTCGCTAGGGGATGCTCTCCCTTAAGGCGGGCATATCTGACACCCCATAAAGGCGCTCGACAATTGCTCTACTCTGGTATCTTTCGCCAACCTACCGGCGTCTTGGCTTTCTCTATTGGGACGTCGGTAACACGTAGCCCACCGCGCTTGCACTTCAAGCAGCGGCCGTAGTTACCTCCTCCGGCGTACGGCAGCATTATCTGCCCCAGCTCGTGCTTGTCTATCCTGATCTTGTGTACCATCCCGCAGTGGATGCACGCCGCTTTCCCCTCCGGCCTCGGGTCGTTGACCTTGCCCATGTAGATCTCCTAGTGATTTGAACGCCGCGGCGAACTCGTCCATCGGCATTCCCTTCTTGGCATTCGTGGAAGGCAGCACCGGCGGACGGAGTTCGCCCTTGACCAACGCGACCCGCAGCATGTCGGTGTAGGTGAGAAAGAGCATGTGCAGCTCCTTCTTTGTGCGCTGCACCGCGTGGCTGACAATCTTGTAGCAATCGCTGCAAATGATCACGCCCTGGAAGACGTGCTGCTCCGTGAGAGGGGCACGACAGTTCGTGCAGGCCACCTGATAGTGAGACTTCATTCGGCCTCCCAGAAGCAGCGTTCGCCCGAACCCGCCTTTGCAATAATTCGCTTCGGGACACACAACGAAACACCGCTGATGTTGATGACGATGATGGTCGAATCGTAGTGGGCGCCTTCCAGCTGCTTATGTCCCATCGTGATGTGCTCGCGCAACATGTCGGGCAGTTCGTATCGCTGCTCTAAGCGCGTCTCGAACCACATGGTCGAGAGCTGCTCTTTGATCGTATCGCCCTCTTTACCGGGGCGAAACTCATCCGATGAATCGGACATGGTCCATGCTCCTTCAGCATCTCCAGGTGCAAAGCCGTACCGTACCCATGATGCCGATCAAAACCATACTGAGGATACTCCAAGTGGTAGTCATCCATCCAGCAGCACTGTGCGTATTTAGCCAGCACCGAAGCTGCTGCCACGCTGCGAACCTTGGAATCAGCCTTCACCACCGGCCGAACGTAGGGAAGGCCCACCAGGCGGTTCCCATCCAAGATGATCTCGGAGTCTGGGTACAGCGCGTGCGCCGCCATCGCCACTTCTCTGATCATATGCTGCCAGACGTAGGACAGGCCGTGGCAATCAATGGTGGGGGCTGTCGATAAGATGACGCGATAGAACAACGCCGCGTTCCAGATCCTATCGACAGCCGCCTCTCGCTGTTCTGCGCTCATTTTCTTGGAATCAGTTACTCCGCGCAGGTCTGCGTCTTCCGGGAGCGCCACGACGCCCACGACGGCGGGCCCGGCGAGCGGACCAAGCCCTGCTTCATCGATCCCGATCGAGATGTTCATCGTTTTGCCTCCGAAAAAAGTGATGGGGTGTCGTTATAAGGAGAGTATTCAGGCCCCGAAAACTGGCTTCCTTCAGCCACATACAGGAGATCACCATGGGTAACAGAAGAGAGATCAAATATGTCGGAAAAGTTATCGGCCACCTAGTTCGCTACCTTCCTCGGCAAGAAACCGAGCTGGGTGCTGGGACGACGCTGGTCAAGGAGCACAAGATCGGTGCGTTTGTGCACCTCCAGGTCGATGGCAAGAAGTTCTACACCGTCCGCAGCGAGGCGACAGAGCTCGAGCTGAAAGAACAGCTGCCTACGAAAGAGCTGCACAACCAGGTTTACAACGCGCTCGTAGAGGCTCACCCGTTTGGAGCCGACCGTGACTTCAAGGAGCATTTGAATACCGGATCCAAGGGTAAGAAGGTCACCACCCGCCGCAACGAGCTCGTCGAATAGACGCGCCTCAACGCCTCAGAGGGAGCCATCCGGCCCCTCTTCCTTAGCCCCTACGCCCCTGTGATTCTCGATAGCGTGGCCGATGCGATCATCGGTGCCTATCCCACTCAGCTGGTACTGGAGCAGGAAGAGGAGATTGCACCCAGCATGCGCCAGGTGGTTGATTTTGGTGTCTTGGTCGAGATCTTCGTCGCCTGCCCATGCCAGAATGTGACGCTGAAGCGCCCCTAGATAGCGTGACCAGTTGGCTCCCTTGCACCAGTTGTTATCGTCGTACTTGCGCCCCCCGTACTCCAGCACCTTGGCTATCTCCATCAAGGCGCCGGGCGGCAGGAGCTCGGGACGCGGCTTGCCTGCATCATGCTTTACGAAACGGGCAAGGGCGTCCTTGGCCAGAATCTCTTGAGTATTTTCCGATACAACTTCATGTGCTTCTTCCCGTACCTCCTCCTGTAAACCCGGTGTCCCTGGTTGTAGTGGTTTATCCAATGGTGCTCCTTTCCCTGGCAGTTCTTCCTATGATGACGGCGCCAGTACATCATCATCCGGGTGCCCAAATAGATGTTCTTCTTCGGCTGGTAGAGCAACTGCTCCCGGCCGCGGTAGTCGGCATGCGTATTCTTGCCAACATGCAGCTGCATCAGACCGTAGTCGTTGGTACGGCTTCGCAGCTTCGTGCGCCACGTCCCACCTGTCTCGTGGTGGATGGCGGCTAAGATCCGCGCGGGGTGGATGTCCCGGCGCTTCGCCTCCTTCACAATGATCTTCGCGTGCATGCGCGCATGCGGAGCTGGATGCAGCCACAGAATGGCGGCAAGTACTGCCTTCAACACAACATCCTCCTAAAGTAGAGGGCCCCCGCGCGCGCGCGGGGGCCCGGGACTACACTGCCGCAGGTCGCGGTGCAGCGTCCGGGACGGCGATGCAATCGTCACCCACCTGGGTGGTGCCGTCGTTCTGCAGCTCCTCGAGCTGTTCCGTGGTGAGGGTGGCGAGCACCTGGGTGAAGTCGCCGACGGTGTTGGTCACGTCGTTCGACCGATCCTTGATGTCCCAACTCGCCTGGTCGTAGCGCGGCTTGAACTCCGCACGAATCGCTTCCTCTGCAACTATGGCCTCGGCATCGATGTTCTGCACCCGGGTCGTGAGGTCGGACTGGATGCGGGCCATTTCGGCCTTGGCCCACGCGCGGGCGTCCGCGATCTTGGCCCGGTGTGACGTGTGCTGCGACAGCATACGCGCCGATTCCTCCGGGCCAATCTTCGCCACCTCGTCCGTGACTTCCCTCGTGATGGTGGCGATCTGCTTTCGGCCCCACTTGTCCGCCCGCTCGGTGAGCCGGTGGATCAGCGCCCCGTGCGTCTTCTCAGCAGCCTCCTCTTCGGCGATCGCCACCAGCTGCAGCGACTCCTTCTTGGTACGCTTGTGGTCCTTGATGGCGAGAAGTCGTACCTTGATCTCGGCGCGCGTCTCTTCCTTCTTGGGCTCCTCTTTCTTCGAAGCTGGCGCGGTCTCTTTAGTCGTTTCGGTTTGCACTGGATCCTCCTATGATGCGAACTGCTGGCCGCCGGTGCCACCTTCGCCCGGATCAGTATTGACGTCAATACCACCAGCCTGCAGCGTTCGGATGATTTCGGGATTGTCGCGGATCGCCCTGCCGACGGTCACCCAGAAGAAGTTCTGCATCTGGAGGAAGTCGCCATCGGTCATCATCTTGTCCCGCTGAAGCAGGAGTTGGATGATGCGCTCGTTGGTGGTCTCGTCCACGACATCGAAGCCCAGCTTGTAGCGGGCGCGTGGCAGCATTTTCTCCGGGCTAACGTCTTGCACCTTGTCCGACAGCAGCCAGTGGGCCAGCTTGTCGGCCACAGCTTCGCGGTCCTCGTCGTTGTCGAGGCAATGGCTGCTGCAGCGTTCTTCGAAGAAAATGGCGAGAGCGGTTTGGAGCGCCTCAAGGTCTTGGACGCTGAAGGGTGCTTGCTGGTCTTGTTCACTCAATGGGGGCCTCCGTGGACTGTGTCTTCTCCTCCGGCTGATTGTACCGAAGCTCAAGCCACTGAACGATGTAGTCGATCAAACTAGCTGCCTTGCGTATTTCTCCGCCAGCCGTGTATCCCGCCGGCTCAAAACGCACGTGCCGAAACTTCGTGACGATCTTTTCCAGGGGAACCCCGTACTGGAGCGCGATGGAAAAGAGTGTTGCGAAGCAGTCCATCAGTCCTCTGACCAATGAGCCTTGCCTGTCGGCGCGGAGGAAGATCTCTCCGATCTCGCCGTTAGTGTAGACGCCTGGGGTGATGTAGACCTTGATCTCATCACTCTCAACGCCCAGCTTGAACTTGTGCGTGACAGCTTCACGCTCGTCCGGCAGCTTGAACCGAACGCCTTCTGGCGGGGCGGGCCATACCCCTAGCTTGTGCATGTCGTTCGCGGCAGCTCGTAGGGCGTTGGCAGCCTTGTCAAACTCCTCCACACATCGGTGGAACTCGCCGCGAATCCGCTCTTCGTCGTTAGATAGGACTTTCAATTCCATCTCAGCTCCATACAACAAGAGCCCCTTGTGGGGGCTCTTGTCTGGTTGATGATCATGTAGCTAGAAAGAGAGGGTAGCCCCCGTGGGCTCTTTGGGCTTCTTGGAAATGCCGTTGCCCTTGCCGGCGGTAGATTGCTTGGCCGCAGCCTTCGGAGCTGCTTTCTTAGCCGCAGCCTTCTTCGGAGCAGCCTTCTTGGCCGCTGCTTTCTTGGTGACTTTCTTCTTGGTGACTTTCTTCTTGGCGGCCTTCTTGGTGGCCTTCTTGGCAACCTTCTTGGCAACCTTCTTGGAAGCCTTTCGGGGGGCCTCTGGCTTGTATCCTTCCGCTCGAGCCGTCGCCAAGAAGCTGGCGCCCTTCTGGGTCAGTCGGTACTCGCCACGCTCGGCAATCTCGATGTGTCCCTCGGCTCGGGGCTTGCGAAGGGCGTTTCGGACGATCCTGTCCGCGTTGTCCTTCCGTTTGAACCCGGCCTCGACGATGCCGGAGACCGTGCTGGTCGGACGCTTCGGGACTTCACTCCCGAGAGCCTCCAACACTTTCCATTGCTCTGCTCTGTACATGCTTTCCTCCACGTTTGCATGATCGGCTCAACCACTCGCCAGGATGCTCACTGTGCTAGATCATGTCAAGACTGATTGACCAAAAAGTTCGACGCACGCTATACGGCGTCAGAGAGTACGGCTCTTATCCCAGCAAAAGTGATCAACTTTCGTTGGCATAAGGAAAGTAATCTAGCATCCAAGGAGCTGCCTATGAACATCGAATATGACCGAACGATCCATGTTCCTGCCCCTGGAGAATGGTCTGCCGAGTCAATCGGTGACTGGCTCCATCCCTGCCACGGCCCGGTGCCCGACATCTGCGGCGCCGTCTACTGCGACGGCGAGATGTTCGTTGTCGCTCTCTGGGCCACCCCCGACGCCGTCTTGGCCGCCCTAGAATTGGTCTGGGAAGATGACCCAGACCCTGACGCGCCCATCGCAGAGCCGCCCATGCGTGGAGTCATCCTACAGAGTTACCGCTGGACGATTGACGAGGGCGAACTGCGGTGTTGCAATCGAAGATTCCCATTACCCATCGACAAGGAGGACTCCGCATGGCGGAACAATATCTACAAGCTGATCATGAAGGAATCAGTACGCCTGACTGTGACGATGACGGTGGGGAACGCCCAGCTGGCCCCCGCCTCAGCTCTGGCATCCACCTCGGTACCGGGACTCCGAAAGAACCGGACTACCTCCGGGAAACGCCGGTCTCGATAGATCTCTTGATCGACACGCATTGCCGGGCGCGCTCAACGCGCCTCACACGCGCTGCCGAAATCCTGAACACCGTCTGCAAATGCCTCCGCCAATCCGGCAAGTTGACGCCTCACGAAATCGGATTGGCCCTGGACGGTCTCGCAGCACGGTGGGCATGTGTCGATCGCCACGACATGACCGAAGACGGCGAAAGGATCAATAAGAAAAAGAAGAAGCCCGATGGACAATGACCTATTCCTTACCTGCGCCCATTGCAGGCGCGCCTTCTACATCCAAGACCTCACCGACGATGAAGGCGATATTCCCAACCCCACGTTCTGCCCGTTCTGTGGCGAGACTTCCGGGCTCAGCGAACTGGACGACGTAGATGAGGCAGTCAACGACGCGCTTCGTCCACGATTGCAGCTGTTGAAAGGGGGACTTCCCCCAAACGCAGAAAAGGCGCCTGACCATTTCTGATCCAGCGCCTCGTCCGCCCGAAACACCCACCCGAAGGTAGTGGTGAGCCGGAGCTACATCCTTCGGCCACTCACCCTGACGAGAGAAGGTTCCCGTATGGAGTGAGATCGACCAGCCTTTCGACTGTGCCCCAGGCAGACTCAATCCCGGGGGCCATGCAACTCAGACACACTATCGAAGCGCAAAAGGGCCGTCAAGAGAAAAATGAAGTGCCCGCCGGAAGGCGCGCTGCGTCTTCACCCCGTACGACGACTCGACATATCTAGGGCAGCTCTCGCCCGGCGGACATCTTCAGTGTCCTCCAGGCATTCAAGACGCACAACGCCCAATATTCCAATAGGAGTCTGGATATCGCGCGGAATGATCTGGGGCTCGACATCCTTGTAGAAAACCCATACGATCCGTCCACCGTGGATACTGTAATAGCCGCGTTGATCCATAGAATAGCCGATTAAGCACCGATCAAACCCCTGAGTCAAGGGTATACGAGAGCTGTGGAGGCTCACATCTAGCTAGGAGGCTGAGACACATGATTGCCAAGGGAACACGGAAGGTCGTGCCTGTGCGCGACATCAGGATCAGCGATGCCCACTGGGATCGCACTATTTCAGACGAGGGAATCAACGCCCTCGCAGACAACTTCGAAGTCATCGGTCAGCTGAACCCCATCACCGTCCGCGCCGTCGGCAAAGCTGGGCGCATCTTTGAGCTGCTCGCCGGCCGACGGCGGCTCGAGGCTATGAAGAAGACCGGGCACAAGGAGATCGAGTGCAAGGTGGTGAAGTGCTCCGACGAGGAGGCCCGCATCATGAGCCTGTCGGAGAACTTGCAGACCGAGAAGCCCAATTCCCGCGAGTGGGCAGACGCGTTCAAGGAGCTCGCAGACCTTACGGAAGAGCGGCTCACCAGGGAACAGAAACAGCGTCGTGATCGGAGCTCCAAAAACACCACAACGCCAAAACCCCAGCAGAAACAACGAAGTCCTGAATTTCCGGCGCCGAGCGCCGGAAATTCGAGTGCTGGGCGCCCAGCCAGCGACAGGCAGCAGGCCATCCGAGAAGCCGCCAAAAAGGCGGGGGTGAGCGAACGCGAAGGTCGACGCCAGTACAAACGCGCGGACGACCTCATCTCCCTGGCGAAGTCGGCCTGGGAGCTGGGCAAAATCACCGACAAGCAGGCCGACGTGCTGGCCAACATGACGAAGCCCGAGCAGCGCCGGGAACTCCCCAAGATGGCGTCGGAGACGCAGCGCGCTACCACCGATCGGCGGCGCAGCGAGATTCAACACAGCGCAACGGGCGCCGAGGCCGAGCGCGCCACCATCCGCACGCTGCGCGAGCTCGTGGAGCAATCCAAGAAGTGGAAGATCGACGCAAAGCTATTCTTGCAGTACGTGGACGGGCGCTCCCTCAACTGGGAAAACATCTTCCAGGGAGCGGGGGTGACGTCGGAAGACCTGCTTCCGTGCATGGAGCAGATGAGCGAGTTCTACGAGTTCCTGGCGGCCGACTAGGCCATCATGGAGCGGGCGCGCGCGGGATTGGAAGCGGTAACGAAGAGGCTCTGCTGGGGTTGCTTGTAGCTGTTTACAGGCGCCCCACAGAGCCCTCCACCCCGGAACAACGTGTTCGTCTTGTCATTGTTCCGCACGATGAAGACGAGAGCGTTGTCGCTGTCTTCCCAGACACACTCCAGAACGTCGACGAACCCCGACATCAAGCTGATGAGCTCGAGCGAGTCCAGCACGAATCCTGCTCTCCACATCCCCGGGCCCACAACCCAGCCCGCCGGCAGCTTTTCCATGTCGATCATTTGTATGCCTTCTTTAGCCCTTCAACATCCGTGCTGGACAGATGGGCTGAGCGTTCTTGGATTTTGGGCCACATGGCCGAGTCTCGCGTCCGGTCGTGCTTCAGGCCGAGGGCATGACCGAGCTCGTGGACCCACACATTCAAGTTCCCTGCATGGGCCGGGTCGATCCAGACAGGCACCGCCACGATGACGTGAGGGGCGCTAGCACGCGACAGGGGCGGCGCGCGGCCGCCGGGGTGGCTAGTCCAAGGCGTCTCCACCTCGACCACTGTGCCGCCCTCCAGCGCCTTGGCGTGGTTTTCGGGGACCTTCTCCACGCGGAGCAGCAGGCCTCCCTGGATGTACTCCAGAGGGGCCCTTTTGAGCATCCAAGGCACGCACGGTCCCAACAGGTCCTTGCCCACCTTGCTGTTGAACTCATTCCGGGCTTGGTTGTAGAGCACCAGGTGCTCCAGCTTGACCGAGTCTGTGTGCGTGCAGGTCAGCGGGAAGGAGTCCTTGGGCCACTGCAGCTCTTTGCCGTTCGGGGCCTTCAAGAAGCCCTCGTCGCCCTCGCGCGTGATGATGGCGTAGGGCAGTGTGATGGCGACTGCAAGGAAGATGGCCGCCCCACCGATCAGGGTGGCCTTCCCCTTCCAGTTCTTCTTCCAAAGGTTTTTGAGGAAGGTAAACATCTACGGGATTAGACTGGCGGGCAGCGCGTTCAGCGGCGACGACTTTGTAGTCAGGGCCGACGTTTTCGATCCCACAGTTCCCTTAGCTGCTGGCTGAGAAGCCGGCGGACTTCCTGCTGCGAGGACCACAGTGACACCAGGATCTCCCGCCCCCAATAGACCACCAAGGAGCTTTGACAGAGCTTTCCAAGCCTCGTCTGCCTGCGCGAGTAGTTTGGCGACATCGGGATCTCTCTTTGCTTGCTCGGCGATACCGACACCCGCGTAGGCGACTTGCAGCCCGTTCGCCACGGCGGTCTTGACTCGAACATACGTCGTTTGTGCCTTCTTGGCCTTCTCCGCATCTGCCTGCCCCAGCATCCACTGGGTGAAGATGCCGTCCGCCAAAGCCAGCGCCGTGTTGGCCTGGTTGATGATGGTACGCGCGGTCAGGTAGGGGCTAACCTTCCCCGTCTGGGGGTCGGGGCACGCGGCGAGTCCGCATGCTACGAGGACCACCAGGATCAGTTTCTTCATCATTTTCATCCTCCATCGTTGGGAGTTCCATCAGGACTGCCCGCTTCCGCGGCAGCTCCGTCAGGTCCTCCAGCGTCCGGCGATGTTTCAGCGCCGGCGTCAGGCGCTCCTGTTTCCAGTGCGCCACCTTCTGCCGGAGACGCGTCCACAGACGCTTCAGCCACCGCATCTGTGCCTCCATCCGCCGGCGGATTGTCGTCGTCGCTGCACCCGTACAGAGCCAGGCACAACGCTAAGCAGATACCGATAAGAACTTTCATGGATTTCTCCCCTAAGTAGTGGCGCCCGCCTCGACGTGGCCGAGGTCTTTGAGCAGCGCCCAAATTGCGAACTTCACTTCATCGTAGATGGTACCACCACCAGTGGCGCTGGTGATCTTGTCGATGAGGTCTTGCCCCTCGAGCAGAGTCACCGTGGACTCGACCGACTTGAACGTGCCCGTCTCCATGTAGCCCTTCGACCATGCGACACGGACCTGCGTGCGCGCTGCATTGTTGGGGTCAACCGAGATCTCGATCTTGGTGACGTGATACGTGTCGAGGGCCTTCGTGGTGTCCGGCGCCGGAATGTTGCCGGTAGGGGGGGCGTCTGGTGCGTATGGCATCTGGCTCTCCTGGGCTTGATCTCAAGTTTTCGGTCAACGGTATCACGCCCAAATAGCGGGGGTCAACGTGCCGAAAACGGAGCACCTTCCGGGGCATAAGACCTTTACTGATCATAAACAGGAGCCTAGCTCCACAACAGAGGAGGCAGAATGCCTTGGAAGCGTGACGAACGCAATCGATTCACCAACGCACAGCACGCGAAAATGGTGAAGATGTTCAAGGATGGGAAATCGCTCTCGGAGGTGGCCGAGAGCGCCGGCTGCGCCCCGCAGTCAGTAAGCGTGGTCTTGAAGAAGGCCGGCGCAATGCCGGTCTCGACGCCGGACCCGCCGAAGAAGCGCAGCAAGGCCAAGAGGCTCCAGGTCGCGTTGGCGGCGCTCAAGCCGCTGATGGAGGCGGAGGGGTTGGAGGAGGTCGTGGTTTCGCGCGACCTCGAGACGGGCGAAGTCGTGGCCGAGCTCAGAAAGGCGCCGCCGGCGCCAATTCTGGTAAAGGTCGGTTGATGCTACATATCGATCTAAACGAAGTGGAAAATCTGGACCTCACCCTCAACAATTTCTCGTCCAATTCTCCCAAGCTCTTGGGGCTGTGCAAGCGGTTCGACATCAAGCCTGGCACTGCTCCGCGCGCGGTCTTCGGCCGCAGCGGCCGGGTCCGCGTCATCCACCGCAAGCAGACGCACGTGTGCGAGATCGCACTCCTGCCCTACGATCCCGACCTGAGTCAACAAATCATGATCTGGGCCTATTACGGCAAGGTCGTGACGGGGTCGGCGAGCGGAGGGTTCCAGCGGCTGTTCAAGTACTCCACGGAGAGAGAAGAAAGGCGAGCGGTACGGAAGAAGAATGCTGCAGCGAAGCGCAGAAAGGAACGGAGGCAAAAGAAATGATCGACTGGGAGAGGGGAACGTACGACCCCTTTTCCTTAGCCCTCCCACTCGAAATGATCCAAGACCTCTTCGAGCAGGTTCTCGATCGTGGTGCGCGGCACACCGGCCTTGGCCGCCAGCGCAATGACACACTCGATCGATGGAACACGCTTGGCAGACTCGAGCAGCGTGACGTACTTCGAACTCAAGTCCGCCGCGAGGGCCAGGCGCGCCTGCGAAATCCCCCGCTTGAGCCGGTTGTCCTTGATCACCCCGACGAAGGGCACAAGGAGGGCCGACTTCTGTTCCGTGCTCAGCATCACTGGAGTGTACCGGATACTGGAGTGCTTGCAAAGGTGCCGATTCGCTATCCTTTGGATACCTTGGCGTGGCCCTCAGTGACCAGCAAGTCGTTCAGGCACTCCCATTCGTCGAGCTTGCTCGAAAGCCAAACCTTGGCGACATAGCGCCCGAATGTCTGGCGCTCGACACCCTTGCGCGTCTTGATAGTTTCGATACGCAGCGTGCTGGTGAAGGCCCTCGACAGCGTGTCGATGACGAACTGCTTGGCGGTCTGCGCGGCCGCACGCGCGGCCTCATCCTTGGAGCGGAGCTCAGGCGTGTCGATCCCTGCCAACCGCAGCCGGCGGGGAGCGCGCTCATTGCCGAACATGATTCCGAAGCCCAGATCGATGATGACGTCGATGGTATCGCCGTCGATGACCCGAACCAGCTCGGCGCGGTAAGTGTAGAAAGAATCCACCATGTCAGTGCCCCCTAGACGCGTCATCTAGCTTGGCCGGCAACGCTTTGAGCACGTTGGGCGATGTCGCATCCTTGTTTTGCCGCTGTAGCCTGCCCAGCAGCTCGTGTTTCCGCTTCTCAGCGTCCATACGACGTCTTTTTTCCTCTTTCAGCGCCAGGTGCGCAGCTTCGGCAGTGGCGTCGGCATCGTTGACCCGCGCCGCAACCGAGGCGATCACCCTATGGCACTTTCCATCAGACCCGCGCAACTGTTTGGGGCCACAGGGCGCCTGGGCACTCACCACGGGCGCTGACGACGGCTTCACCGGCGCTGCCGCGCTCTTTGGGGGGCTGTTTTTGAGCTCGTCGTAACTCTTCTGCAGTTCCTCGAGCTTTTTTTGCGTCTCGACCGCCGTTTTAGCCTCCTGCCACGCTTGGAAGTAGACCATGCGCGTGCGGAGCCTATTGACGGCTTTGGCCTGCTCATTGAGGGCCCGCCTGACCGTCTCCCAGGTCTTTTCGGCCATCGGTTCGCCCTTGAACTGCGCGATGAGGCCTAAAATGAGCCCAGTTAGGGCGCCCAGTCCGAGCAGGTAGTTTCGTACCTGCTCGCTCCGTGATAGGCGCTTGAATGTGATCTTGGAGGGCGTTTCGCCCTCCAAGATCGGATCTTCTTGCAGCTCTTGGCTGTTACCATCTTGTTCGCTCATGGCGACTCCTCTGCGTCTAGCGCTGAATCACACCGCTTACACCGAAAGCCTTCGCCATCGTACCAGAAAAGGGCACCGCAGCATTCGCGGCAAAGTACAGCCCCCCGCAGGAGAGACACTTCAGCCCCATCGAGGTCAGCGCTTGTTGTTGATCGCTCTCGCACGTCTCGCATTTGAGAGTGATCACCGGATCGTCCGATTTCACTCCCGGCAGGTTCGTTTCTCCCGCTACTCTCATCGCTCATCTCTCGTCTTTGTGCATCCGGCTTGCTACCGGACCATCGAAGCTGTGATATTTACCACGATATAGGTTGATCGGAATACCCTTGCCCTCGATAAAGTAGGCCTGGGCAACGCGCTCGCCGGCGTAGACCTTCAGGGGCTGTACCACAGTAATCTCCAGCGTCCAGTTGCCCTGGAAGCCGCAGTCGCCGAATCCTGCCGTCACGTGGACGCTCATGCCGAGGCGTCCAATGCTAGAACGCCCTTCGAGGTGGGGTACGCACCGAGAGGTGGTGCCTACCCACTCCATCGTGCTGCCGAGGTAGACCACGCCCGGAACCAGGACAAGTCCCGCCTCCTCGATCTTGACCTCTTTGGTAGGGTTGACCTTTCGCATGTCGAGATGCCAGGCGCCCCCGTCGTGGTGACGATTCTCGTAGACCAACAGCGTGTCCGCCAGGCGAACGTCGTAGCTGTTGGTGCCCAGATGTGCGGGGATGAACGGATCGATCTTGATGTAGCCGTCCTTTATCCCCTGCAAGATGTCTGAATCGAAGTAGATCAACCCAGTGGTCCCTTCTTGTGCCACGGCTTGTGGGCCAAAATCTTGGCCGCCATGCCGCGCCAGTTGCCGTCGAAGCCTGGGACGCCGCGGTCATCCAAGTACCAGTCGAAATAGACCTTCGGCGAAGTGCCAGGAGCCTCATGGGGGTTCTCGTTGATGTAGTCGACCTCGATATCATGAGCAGCCAAGTGCTTGTGGATCGCGTCGTACTCGTTCTTGTTGCGGCAAGTCCAGATGGCGACCTTCACGCCGGCCTGGCGGAGCGCGCCGAGCTCCTCCTTGGCACCGTCGAGAGGCTTGCCGTAGTTCGGGTAGGTCTCGTGCTCGAGCAGAGTACCGTCTAGGTCCAGCCCGAGCACCTTGGGCCTCGGCTTGATATCAGCCATTTTCAGCCTCCTCGTCTCCAAAGAAAGATTCTGGGGGCCCATCATCCTGCATATACGGGCTGGAGATCAACTCCGAATGGCAGCGCGTCATGTAGGCCGTTCCGCCTTCAGCTTCGGCCACCAATCGTCCCGGCGGGACCTTCTGTGGGTCGTACTCGCTCCAAACTACGATCTCCGTCTTCCACAACTGTCTCGGCGCAGTGCTCACAGCATTTCCTCCTCGTTATCCAGCGGTACAGAGCCATGACCGCTCCCCAAAGGAGCAGCAGCTCGAGCCCGCAGTAAAATTTCATGGTTTCACTCCCAGTTGCACTTCCACCATCGCTGCACCGGCGCTCGTAAGGCACCAGCCGACGGCGTTGTTCTTGACCAGCTGCGGTACGAGCTCCTTGAGTTGCAGCAGCGCGTTTTCTGTTGTGCGGAGGTAGATTCCCTTGGGATCGACCTTGCCCGCCATCCTCTGGTCACGGATGGCGGGCAGCGGCTGCCATTTCTTCGTAGTAGTCTTGGCTAGCCGCGCCAGGGCAACAGCGATTTCCTCCTGCACCCTGGTCAGCTTGATCATGAATGAATCCTCCACTCCGGCTTGCTAGATGGGTCGATGTTCACCGAGAAGTTCGGCGGACCGCCTCCCCAATCGCCCGGCGGGCAGAATAGCAAACCGCCGTTGTAGACGCACTCCCCGTCGCGTATGATCGCCCAGTTGAAGCCGTGCTCGGCAAAGTCCTTGGTGATGACTATCGAGCTAGCCTTCATGTTCGTGCCGATCTTCTCAAGGTGCGCTATCTGCTCCTCCAGATTCTCCAGCGCTCCCAACGACTTCGCAAACGTCTTCGCTTCGTCCAGGGCTTCCTGGCACCTCACATCCAACATTGATTCCTCCTCGGTCGGCTTCTCGAGCCTCTCCGGCAAAGCGTTTGGCAGCGGCCTTGGCCGCCACTTCTATTTGTTTGGACATCTCGTACATCACGTTCGCCTTCTCCCAGAACGACAACTTGTCGAAACGGTGGATGAAGGTAAGCGTGACGGGATCATCAAAGTAGTAGTCATCAGTGCTGAGGCGGTACCAGACACGCTGGAGGATCGGCGAGGTGTTCTCCCGCGCCGCTAGATCCAGATCATGCGTGAATGCCTGCACCTTCTCGATCATGTATCCATAATCAGTCAAGGCCGAATCTCCTCTCATGTCGTTTGGCCTGCTCCTTCACGATCGCATCCGCGTTCGAGTGAGCAATGGCGCGTTCCTGTTTCGTGCGGCGCGTGCGCGCCTCCTTGCGGTAGAACTTGAGCTGCCGCTCGAGCTCCTTGTCGTCGAACTGCTCCCAGTGAGCGCTCATGCTACTTTGCTGAGAACTGACCGACAGAGTTCTGTCGCCGTACTCACCGGCACAGCGTTGCCGATCTGCTTGATCACTTCGCCCTTGTTGCCGACGAACTCGTAGCTGTCCGGAAAGCTCTGAGCGCGCGCGAGCTCGCGCGGGTTCAGCATGCGAAAGAAGATGTCCAGTGCATACCCGTCGGCGGTGACCAGGGCGAAGCGATCTCTTGTTGTGACCGTGCTCAGCGGGCTGTCGACGCCGCGGGCAACACCGGTTCGGTAATAGGGCACCAGGAAAGGCGTCACCACCTTGTTGTTCCGGCCATTGTGCGCAGTCACCGTTCGCATAGGCTTGTCGATGCCGTCGACGTTGACGCCATTCTTCGCCGTCCACTGGTCGTGGGGGAGGATGAAAGGAGTCACCAGCTGCGGCGAGTTGGTCCCAGCGACCGTCGGGAGGGCCGCGTCCACGCTGTGGGTGCGCGGGGCCTGTGTTGGGCGCTCGCCGTAGCGCGGCACCAGGAACGGCGAGGTGCTGCCGCGGGGGACGTGTCCGAGCTTGATGTTGCGCTTGCCCTTGAGCAGGGCAAGGAACACGTCAGCGTACTCGCCGCAGTAGCGACGGATCCCTTCAGCGATTCGCGCCATCGTCCGGTCGGCCAGAGGACGCGCCCGGTTGAAAATGGAATGCCCAAGGTCGCTCCAGTCGATGATTTCTCGCGCAGTCCTCCAGTTGGTGTCGTCGTGCGTCGTGTTGGGCCAATTGATCGCTCTGTTGTGTGCTCGAGCCCGGAGGAACAGACGTCGCCGGCGCTGGGGGTCCCCATAGTCGGCAGCGTTGAGCACCCGCCACTCAACTCGATAGTTGAGAGACTCCAGCGCGTTCACCAGCGCCTGGAAAGTCTCTCCGCGCCGAGATTGGATTGGACGTCCCTGGCTGTTGAGCGGGCCCCAGTTCATGAACTCGGGGACATTCTCGATCAGGATGTCCTTGGTCTGGAGCTGCTCTGCCCAGTGCAGGACGTTCCAGGCGCTGGCGCGGCTCTGGTCCGACATCGGCCGGCCACCTCGAGCCTGGCTGTGGTGAGTGCATTCGACGCCGGCCACAATCAGATCAGCCTTGCCGGGAACGATGACGCGGGGATCGAGCGAGTCCACACGCGCGCAGTGATGCTGTGCCCACGGGTGATTCCGCTTGTGCGTCTCGACAGCCACTGACCAATGATTAACGGCGACCAGCGCTGGCCTCACCATGTTGAGCTGGTCACACGCGATAGCCAAGCCTGTTGATATGCCCCCAGCGCCGCAGAACAGGTCTACAACAGATCGCGCGCGTGCTCGGCGCGGGTTCGTTTCCTTCTTCATTTCTACCTCCAAGTAGACAGTAACTCTTGTGGGTGATCATTGACTTCCTTATGCCCAGAAATCTTCGATCATTTCGAGGCATAAGGATTCTGCATTGGACACCCAACTACCCCCAAACTGGAGAGAGACATGCACATCAGAATCTTGGCCGGACCTTCGGGTTCGGGTAAATCCACCCACATCAACAAGACCGAGCTACTGGAGTCAAAGGCGCGCGGCAACCGTCTTGGTGATCAAGTGCTCACCAACCTGATCGATGGGCAGCCGGTCAACTTCTACGACGGCGATGTCGTCATTCTCTCGGCGGACGACATCACGTTCGACGAGGAGGGATTCCACATCGGCCGTTTGGGCGGCGCGCACGCGTGCTGCATGCAGGCGTTCGTGCGGATCCTCATGCTCGAAGAGAAGGACCGGCCGCAAGTCCTGATCGTTGACAACACGAACACGAGCGCTTGGGAGATCGCACCCTACGTGGCGCTGGCTCAGACGTTCGAGGACGTCGAGCTCGAGGTGTTGGTCTTCGAGCGGGACTGGGAGAGTTGCTTGAAGCGCACCTCCCACGGCACCCCCGCCCACGCGGTCCGACAGCAGGCCCGACGGCTGTCGAGGACTCTCGACGCGTGGCCCGCCTACTGGCCCCAGCCGACCTTCGTACCCGCAAACTGATCGTCGTTCATGGGATAAGACCTATGAACCCCCGAAAGGAGTTATCATGGGCAAGAAGCATGAAGAGAGGAACGAGTCAGTGGTGATGCTTGGATCGATGGCGAGGCTTTTGGGAGTCCTTCTGGACCCAGCGCCTCCGATAGTTATGCCTCCGATGCGGAACAACCGACTGCCGCGAAGCAGTCGGCCGGACCGGGATCGCTACATCACCGACAGGCTGAACGAGATCAACGATCGGTTGGACGACCTTAGCGGAGGCATCCTGAGCTGGGACCGTCAGGAGAAGGCCGAGCTGCTGGCCGAGAAGGAGCGACTGGAGGAGAAGCTATGAGCCAGTATGTAGATCACCCCCTGGTGTGGGCATTACGCGCCTACATCACGCAGATCAAGGCACTCGACGAAGGCGAGATATTCGCCGAAGATCCCGACAGCTTCTGTCGGAAGCTGGCCTGTCTGCTCACGCTGATGAGCGCACGGCTCGAGAGCGACGACGTGCCGCTCGAGGTGCTGCCGGTGGTGAGCGAGCTGTTCGAGCAATGTGGCTCGGCGCTCAGTGAGCTCATCCTCAAAGGGATGGCCATCAGCCGGCAAGGTCACCTCGACGACATGAAAGACGCGCACTGCCCGTCCTGCAAAGAAGAGTCGTCGTCGGAGGTGAAGAGGATCGAGGCCCTCATGGCTGACTTCCTCCGCCCGCGCGACGGCACCACATCCAACTAGACTCCTGGGGTTCTCCCAGTTGAGTCTTCCTTTGCCTGCAAATTAGTGATCATTCTGGAGATAAGAATAGTATGGCAAACAATAATGTTTCCCTCGTGTCGGTAGCGGCGCGCATCAGTAATCTGGTGCGGATGTCCACGACAGATATTAACGACGTGTTCAGCTTGGGGATCCTCCTCTCCAAGCTAGAGCCCGCATACCTGGACAGGTTGGAGCGGCTGGAGGAGGAGATCGGTGAGAAGAAGGCCAACGAGTGGTTGGTGAAGATTCTCACCGACACCGCCAAGTTTTCAAGCGACGACGGTGAGACCGTCGAAGCGATCCTCTAATAGGCTCCCGGGTTCTCCTGGTTGAGCTTTCCTTTGCCCGCAAAACACTGATCATTCTGGAGATAAGATCTATAGATCGGAGATTGTAACCCGATTGAACTTCCCCCCTTTCAAAGGAGTTTGCCATGGCCAACAAGGCCAACAACCAAGAAGTGTGCCTTGATGGCCCGTCGATGTGCACCTGCGGATGTGGCTGCGATGTCAAGCACCACGAGCCCTTCAGCGGGTACTGCCGGCGCTGCCAGGCCGGGGACTGCCCCGACCCGGACGAGGACATCCCCGAACGCTGCCCTCACTGCCGGGGGAAGTCCAACCTGGCGGTGATCGAGGAGTTCGGCTGGTGTCTCAGCGACTACTGCAAGCACCCCGCCAACACCGCGGCCCACCGACTGGCCATGCGGCGCGGCTACTAGATTCCCTGGGTTCTCCAGGTTGAGTCTTCTTTTGCCCCTACTTCGGGTTGTCGTCCGACTCCAAGGCGAACGGGCAATTCGGATCGTCCAGGGGAGATCGCACATTCCCCTTCTCGTCCTTCCACCAGCCAGGCTTCGGCGTCCTGTC